>Ga0209091_10000240_pt1 | contig 53755 bp, 48 predicted proteins | sample ArcticOcean_MG_C_6_FD_187438 | JGI IMG/M metagenome (GOLD analysis project Ga0209091, IMG submission 187438) | Marine microbial communities from western Arctic Ocean - ArcticOcean_MG_CB8_128 (SPAdes) (version 2) | ecosystem: Environmental > Aquatic > Marine > Oceanic | place: Arctic Ocean...
CCACGTGCCTCAACTGGCAGTATGACGGCCGTTAGAAGCACTAAATAAATAGCCGATAGAAGGTGGCATTTTCGATGGAAGCGGAATGAAAATATGGTCTTAATCAGGGTGGTCATTTATTTAAATGCTATGGATTTGGTAATTCGATAATAGAAGCTTGTGCTAACGGCTGTTTTAAAAGCGGGGGGCAATCGCTGATTTTATATACCCTCTCGATGGTCTCTATTTTTCAATCATTTTCATTTTATATTCTACTCACTAAGGTAACACTCGCTGCATGCTCAGAAATCGTCCTACCTACCTCGCGCTTGTTATCGTGATCCTCACGCTTGGCTTATTCACTCGCTCATCCTTTATGCCTCTCGCGATGAAGGGTGGATTTATCGCCACTTATGCAGGTGACACCCTCTGGGCTGCAATGGTTTATTTTGTGGTCTGCGTGCCCTTTCCTAAATGGTCACCTTTACGAATCGCGATGATCGCATTGAGTTTCTGCTACGCCATCGAGATTTCCCAGCTCTATCAGCAAGACTGGCTAAACCAGATCCGTAATACCCGTCTGGGCGCGCTCATTTTAGGCAGAGGTTTTCTCTGGTCAGATTTCCTCTGTTACACTATCGGAGTACAGCTGGCACATTTAGTTGATTCTAAAGTTGTCACCACGGAGAAAAATCACTAATTTATCCATCATCTATGAAATCACTTTACCTCATTACATCCCTGACTCTCCCGCTCGCAGCCCAAAACATTCAGCCATGGTCAGGCTATGCAGTGCATGATAAAAACCGCCCACATCCGGTAAAGGTGGTGGCCAAGTCTATCACCACCACCCCTGCACCAGCAGATGCGGACATCATCTTCGATGGCAAGAATACGGATGCGCTCACGAAGGCATGGACGATTAAAGACGGGGTGCTCATCGCAACCAAACTCGGCAATAACGAGACTAAGAAATCCTACGGATCATGCCAAGTCCACCTCGAATGGCAAATCCCAGCTGGCCGGAAAGTGAACGGACAAGCAGGCGGTAATAGCGGCGTTTTCCTCATGAAGAACTATGAAGTCCAGATCCAAGAAAGCCACACTAACGTCACCTACGCTGATGGTCAGGCAGGCGCTATTTATGGTCAGTTCCCCCCACTGGTAAACCCATCCAGACCACAAGGTGAGTGGCAGAGCTACGACATCACCTTCACCGCTCCAGAATACAAGGACGGAAAAGTGCTTAAGCCAGCGGTCCTGACCGTGATGCACAACGGAGTCATCATCCACAATGCGCAAGATCTTAAAGGACCTACTAAGCATAAAAAGGTAACAGAATACCCTGCAACTCACCCAGAAAAAGCTCCTATTAGCTTCCAGTTCCATGGTGACCCTATCGAATATCGTAATATCTGGGTCAGAGAAATAGGTCTGCAGCAGAAAAAGGCTGAGGTTAAATAATGACTTGTCAGTAAATGAGTAATACGTATCCTAGCGGTATCTTTATTGTAACAACTTACTCAGTATCACGTAAATAAATCTATGCCATCTCAGCAAACATCCCAACGAACATCCATCTCTAAGCGCATATTCTTCTGGCTCTCCAGTGCGGGCACTGAAACTCTAGAACAGTGCCCTAACTGGGAGCAGAGAAAATACGTTGCCTTTGGTGCCACAGTGCTCGTGCCCTGCGCCTTTGCCTTCATCGCCTGCGCCTACGCACTCTCCACTCTCACGGAAAACTACTGGGTCATCTTTTCGGTAGCCTGTATCTGGGCGTTCATCATCCTCACTATCGACCGTGCTCTACTGGCCAGCTACCGCGCCTTTCTCTCCCCTGGTAAGAAGATAGGTCAGTTCACTCTGCGTCTCACCGTGGCTGGACTAATGGGCCTCACCATCGCACACCCACTCGTATTACTCCTCTTTAAAGACACCATCACAGGAGTCATCGAGGCCGATCGATCCGAGCAGATCACCGAGACACGCTCGTATTTCAAGGATCTCAAGACCGATGCTCTGACTGATGTGCGCTCACAGGAAAACGCCATCAAACAGCAGCGCGACCGCTGGAACGAAACATTCCAAGCAAAATTCCTTATTCAGGATGACCAAAAAAGCTCAGCCATCCCAGGACTTTCAGCAGAGAAGCAAAAGGAGCTCGATAACGCCATCACCGAAGCCACCAAGCCATTCACCGCAAGGATAACAGAAGTGGAAGAACAAACTACCACGCTCACTCCGGTCTATACAAAAATTCAGACAGAGCTCGCCTCATGGCAGGTTCAGTTTGAAAATGAAGTCAATGGCGAGCGTAGCGGAATACGTGGACTAGGACCACGCGCCAGAAGCATCAGGGATGATCAGCTCGCGTGGAGACGTACCGAAGCCAAACGCTTAGGTGATCAACTCCAACATCTAACAGAAGAGAAAAGTAAGCTCCTCACCTTAGTTACCGTAGCAGAAACCAGTGCTATCAGTAACTATGAAACCCAGCTCCAAGCAGAAGAAGCCAAGCGAGCGGTCCAAGAAGAAAGACTCGCTGACTTACGCAGAAAGGTAGATGAAGATCAGGCTGGGCAGTTCGTCACTCAGCAAAACCAGATCCGCGACACCATCAAGCTCCAGATCGACTCTATGCTCCTAGAGCTAGCGCGCCTTCAGAAGGGTGCTTCTGCTGTGGCAAATGATGAACGCACTACCCTCACCGCCATTGCTGACGAGCCTAGGAAAGACATCCTCACCCAGACTCTCGCCCTGCATCACCTGTTCAAGAACGGTGCCGAAGGTGGGCATTTCGCCTACGTCACCTACATGGTTCTCACCGCACTATTCATGCTGGTGGACACCATTCCTCTGATGGTGAAGTTCTTCTGTAAAGCAGGCCCTTATGATAAACTTATCGACCGCGATGAAGTGTTATTTGACTCTGACCACAAAAGCTTCTTACTCAACCACCACCAATATGTGAATGCTCTCAACAGCGGCGAAATGATCGCCGTCACGCGGGATAAGAGATTAGAGGACGCAATGATCGATGGGGTGGAGCACTCACGAGCCGCGAGGATATTTCTCGACTCCATGATCGATTCCGAGCGCATCTTCCAACAAAAACTCGCCGCAGAAGAAGCCACACTAGAACATGGCGGCTCCAAAAAACGCGAGATGCTAGAGAATATGCAGCAGAGTTTCTACGACGACATGCACAAGCGCATGCAGCAATTTTTCTCTGCACTGAAAAGTTAATTGCTTTAAGCAGAGAACTCATCGTATTGTAAACAGTTTGTAAAATTGGAGGCATCACTGACAATCGTCTTCACATAGATACGTAGCTTTATAGTATGAATTATTTATACCATTTGAACAGTGATCGTGGTTTGATAGAAAAACAAAATAGTCAGAGTAGCAAGCCAAGAGGAAGGCGCATAGCGGGCTATGCAACTGACGACTAACGCCGCTAATCTTGCTCTATTGTTTTGCTCTTCCCCCAGTCAGCTTTGCTACCATTTCAAATCATTCCATCAAACGATCAATCCAGTATAACTGTGAGGATGGTATTACCTCCATGGCTTCGCCTTGAGCGGGAATATGTATCCCCCTTTGATGCTAGTGTTGCAAATCATTTAAAAGGTGGGATGAATGGAGATGAGGTGATTGTATTCTAGGGCAGGGTTTGATCGCCGAGCAAACCGCGATGCGTAAGTGACTCCCTAATAATATTAAACGACTATTCCCACTGCAGCTGAATTCATTTCCCCTGACCAAGCTGAAGATCCTTTAGAGAATGGTTTAGGAGTAGCGTGGTGTGTTTAGCATAGCAAACCCACCCTACCCCCAGTTTTAAGAAATACGTAACACTAGTCCCTAAACCAATCCAGCTCTCTCTAGCAATGGACTTAGCTCAGGGTCTCTACCCATGAATTGACGATAAGATTCATCCGCTGGTCTGGAGTTTCCTGCGCGGAGGATTTCATTTCTGAATGACCTCCCCGTCTCTGGATTCAGCACGCCCTCTTTCTGGAAGCGCGTGAAGGCATCTGCATCTAACACTTCTGCCCACTTGTAGGAATAGTATCCAGAAGCATACGCTACCGCTCCGCTAAACAAATGACTAAATTTCACCAGCAAGCTTGGGGACTCAGTCGCTAGTTTAGTTTTATATTTTTCGAGAATTTTCTTTTCCATTTCAGGGAGTTCCATCCCTTTATATTTGTCACCATGCATGTGGATTTCTAAATCTAACATCCCCTGCCCTAACTGAGCCATATACGCGCTACCGCTCATGTAGTTCCTCGCTGCTAACATTTTATCGAATAGCTCATCTGGAATCAACTCGCCAGTCTCATAGTGCTTAGCAAATAGATCCAGCGTCTGCCGATCCCAACAGAAATTTTCCATGATTTGTGATGGGAGCTCCACGAAATCCCACGGCACATTCATCCCAGAGAGTGACTTGATCTCCACATCTCCTAGCAAGTGATGCAGTAGATGCCCGAACTCATGAAAAATTGTTTCCACTTCACGGTGATCTAATAAGGCAGGATGATCGCCCACCGGCTTGGTCATATTTCCTACCATCAGCGCAATGTGTGGGTCTCTAGGATTTCCATTCATTGCGGGAAGGCCAGTCTTCAGTGTATTCATCCAGGCACCACCGCTCTTACCTTGTCTAGGGTGCCAATCCGCGTAGAACGAGCCTAGCAGCTCACCACTCTCATCATCAAATACATCATAATACAGACAGTCTTCATGCCACACCTGCACCGCCCCATCTTTATCACCACCAAACACCGTCTCACGCTGCTCGATACGTATCCCAAAAATCTTTGTCGTGATCTCAAACATCCCAGCCATCACATGATCCACTGAGAAATACGGTCGCAGCAACTCACTGTCAAAATCATACTCCTCTTGCCTGCGCTTCTCAACCCAGTAGCCAGTTTCCCATGGCTCTAATAGACGGATTTCTGATTTGCTCTTGTCCGCCACATATTGCTTCAGCCCTTGCTGATCCTTCAGGAAATGTGGCTCTACTAATGCGTGTAGTTTCTCGGTGAAATCTACCGCCGACTGACCATTCTTCGCCATACGATGCTCTAGGATCATGTCTGGGAAATTTTTCTTCCCTAACAACTCAGCCTTTTCTTGGCGCAGATCCAAGATTGTCCAAATAATCTCCTTATTATCCCAGTCTCCCTTGCTACCTATTTGCCCCATTCCCTGCCAGATTTCTTTCCTCAGACTATCGTCATCAGCAAACTGCATCACCGGCCCCATCGATGGGTATTGTAAAGTAAATCTCCACTTTGGCTCATCAGCGGAGCCGTGCCCCTTCTCCAGTGCATTCAGCCTCGCGCCCTCTTTAGCCATCTTAGGCAATCCAGCGAGCCGCGATTCATCATGCACGATCAGCTCGTAATCATCAGTGGAGTCCACCACATTTTCAGAAAATTTCTGCGTGATCGCAGACAGCTCAGCATCTATCTCAGCCACCCTCGCCTTCTTAGCATCCGGCAGATCCGCACCAGCAGCCACGAACTCCGCACAAGTCTCCTCTAGGAACCTCTTCTCCAGATCACTCATCTGCTTCGCCGCATCACTATCACGGAATGCCTTTAGCGATGCCCAGATCTCAGCATCCAGAGAAATGGATGAGAAAAATGCAGACACCTCAGCTAGCACACTATTCAGTGCATCTCTGAGCCCATCGATCTCTAATACAGAATCCATATGATTCAGCCTTCCCCAGCCTCTGCTCAGCTCATCAGTAGCACTTTCGAGCGCTAGAAAAGTGTTCGCTAATGTCACCTCAGCGGGGGTCAGCTTACGGATAGCCACTAGCCTTTCCTCTGCAAGAGCAATGCCCTGCTTGATGTCGGCTGCTACTCGGTCAGCAGTCAGTGTGGACCAGCGGATGTGGTAATCGTCAGATAAAAATGGATGTGTTGTCATAGTGATTAAGTCTTAAATTGAATTTCAACCACTCCAGCGACATCTCCAGAAATTGCAAGCAACAAACAAATAAACAGCATCATTCTCATCCGAGTAGGCTAGGGATAAATAAAGCTAACACCGCAGATTTTCGCTGAGAGCCACAGATTACCAGCACGATGAAATCTGCTTTACTGTATGACAAAAAGATCTATTGCATTTAACTTGAGGTTTCTGCGCTTTAACACCATCAAAGAATCAAGAAATCTGTGAAAATAAACACTTTAGTGAAATCAAATCCTTTTTTGCTTTTAGACCTAATAAAGTAATGTTGTAATTTTTTAATTTATTAATTCCATCCTAAATTAACTGAAAAACGAACAACTAAAATGCCATAAATCATGAGTATTCATGCACAAATATCACCAGAAGTACAGGCTAAGCTCAATGCACAGAAAAGAAATTCCACGCTTTCTTCAATCATCATCTCACTGCTTGTCTGCGCCCTTCTCGTTGCGATTCTTTTCTACATCGCCCTTTCACCACTCTTCAAGAATACGGAAGAAATGGTCACCTATTCAGCAGGTTCTGAGTCTGAAGAGAAGATAGTGAAGCCAGAAATGATTAATGAAGTGGCGAAGAAACCCTCCTCACCATCATCTAGCATTGCTAAAGTCATCGCCGCGCACACACCCTCTGCCACAGCGATACCTGTGCCAGATCAGGTAATGACTGAGCTATCACTCGACTTAGGGGACGGAAACGACTTCGGAGACGGTTGGGGAAGTGGTAACGGCAATGGAGCTGGCGGTGGAGGCGGCTCATTATTTGGTAAGAAAATCAAATCTAATAATCTGGGGGTGATCCTCGATATTTCGGGGTCCGCGCATGCGCATCTGGACAAAGCGATTACCGAGATTGACAAGAGCTTTCCAGAGTCCCACATGATTCTTGTGGTCGGCTGCGGCATGTCGGATGGCAAAGGAGCATTCGGAGGTGGCGGCGGTAAGGTTCCGGGCAAGCCGCGCGTGGTGACCTACGACGACATGGATTCCGAGAAGGAATATAACCATCTACAGCGTTCCGCACCCGCCCAGCTGGAACTTTTTTTAAGAAATTAAGCGAAAAACGCGGCAAAGAACTCAGGCGATACTTTAATAAGCGGGAAAATCTCTATTTGCTCTACGGAGGAGATATCATTGCCACCAACTTCGCCTTTGAGCATGTTCTCGATAAAAAGGTGGACACTATTTACTGGTTTGCTGATTTCGCGGATCATATTCAATCGGATATCATTGAGGATCTAACCAAAAAACTGGGGAGTAAACAAGTGCCCGTCATCGCCCACAACTTCATGGGAAAAGCGGTCAGGGAACAGGCCAAAGTGATGGCCGAGAAAACTGGAGGCGAGACGATCGAGCTCATTCCGGGTGAAGAGGAAAAAGTTAAAGATAACAAAAAATAACGCCTCGCTTCAATCAGTTCATTAGTCAGGAGCCAGTTATTTAGCTCTTCACACACTGTATTGAAGAGATGATTTTTAGTTTGCTATCGTTATTAACCAAATTATAATAATATCCTTATGAAAAAGCTAATTATCATTCCTACAGCTCTCGCATTATCTACATTCTCAGCAATGGCACAGACTGCCACGCCTGCTGAAGCTGAAAATACGAAAACAACAAACACGGAGCTAGATACCCTCACTCAGAAAAATACGCTTAAAGCTGAGAAGCTCAAAGCTGAACTAGCCGACAAGCGCGCTGAGATTTCCCGACTCAAACTCCAACGTGAGCTCCTTTCCGAACGACAACAAATCGCAGATCTAGAGCAGGCGACGATAGAAAAAGCCGAGCTTAAAGCAGTGGTAGAGCTAGAGAAAAAGCTTGAGCGTGATGCAGCCATCGCCAAAAGCAGAGCCTCACTAGCCTCCTCCGAGCTCTCTCTTGAAACCACCAAACTACTCCGCAAGACCACGCTCCAAGAGGCTGAGCTAGAGGCAATCAAGATCAATAAAGAGAGAGCAGATTTTGCAGACAGCGAGCCCATTTATCTAGAAAACCCTCTACAGAATGGTGACACACTCGTTATTTCTGACCGCCGCATCGCCTTCAACGGAGCTGTCACATCTGAATCTGCCGACCACATCTGCGATAGAATTCACTACTACAATAACAAAGACAAAAAGCTCCCTATCTTCATCGTCATCGACTACTCACCGGGTGGCTCCGTCATGGCTGGCTACCGCATTCTCAAAGCAATGGAAGGTTCAGACGCACCAATCCACGTCGTGGTGAAATCATTCGCTGCATCGATGGCCGCAACCATCACCACCCTCGCTGAAGAATCCTACGCCTATCCGAATGCAATCATCCTACACCATCAACTCAGCTCAAGCTACTACTTCACCACCATGAATCTCACCCAGCAGAAAGAATCATACGAAGACTCTAAAAAATGGTGGGATAAGCTCGCCGCTCCTATCGCCAAGAAAATGGGCGTTACCACCGATGAATTCATCAAGCAAATGTACCAGCAAAACTCAGATGGCGACTGGGTAGAATTCGCCACCGACGCGAAGAAACTCAAATGGGTAAACCACATCGTCAGCAGCATCAAGGAAACCGCAGCAATCGTAAATCCAGACACAATCAAACCAAAAAAACCTGAAAAAGAGGGCCTACTTAAAGAGACCCTAGGCAAGGACGGTAAACCATGCATGTATCTGCCGAGACTCAACCCTCACGACGCTTACTTCCTTTACAATCCAGATGGATATTACCGCATCAAGCAGTAACAAGCTATCTATCCAAAGCTTATTTAGAGAACTAAATTATAGAATATGAAGAAAATACTTTTCAAATTCATCCCCGTTATCGCCATCATCTTCGTAACATGGCTCGGGGTGAGGTATCTCTCTAAGCCCACTGAAGAAGATGCAAAAAAGTCTACTCAGAGATCTGCTAATTCTAAGGCTAAGGAGGGAGCAACAGGTAAGAAAGGCAAGAGAAACCCAAATAGAAAACGCAGAGGCCAGCAGACCACTGTTGATCTACTCAGCTCGGTCGATTTTCCAGTGGAACTCTTCACGCAGGGCACAGTCAAAACCAAGACATCCTCAACGCTCAATGCGCTCGTCTCCGGGAGAGTCATCAGTATTTCACCCAAATTTCAAGATGGGGCATTTTTTCAGAAAGGTACCGTCTTAGTAGAGCTAGACCCCGCAGACTTCAAGTCACAGATCATCACCGCAGGCGCCTCCTTAGCCCGTGCTGAGGCCTCTCTGATCCAGGAAAATGCCAGGGCTGCTCAAGCTCTCAGAAACTGGCAAGACATAGGATTCGATGAAGATCCAAACGACCTCGTCCTCAGAAAACCTCAACTCCGCGAGGCAGAAGCCAACGTCGCCGCTCAGCAAGCAACACTGGACCGAGCCAAAAGAAACCTCGAACGCGCATCTATCAAAGCACCTATCAATGGTCGCGTTCGCAACCGCATCGTCGGTCCCGGGCAGTCCGTGGGTGCCAGCACGAATCTAGGTGAAATCTATGCCACAGACTCCGCCGAGATCCGCCTGCCATTATCATCGATACAGCTAGAGCAGATCACCATCGACGAGCAAGGCAACCAGAGCATCCCGGTCACCCTAACAGATGCCATCAACTCTAACAACAAAACCATCTGGAAAGCCAGCATCAAGCACGTAGAGGGCGAGCTTGATGAATCCTCACGCGAGCTATTCGTCATTGCCCATATCGCAGACCCCTTCGGCATCATCAGCAACTCCCCGCCGCTTCGGATCAACCAACCGGTCAAAGCCATCATCATCGGTAACACGCTCAAAGGAGCCTACATTATCGACCGCAAGTATCTCTACGGAGCTGACGAGATCATCCTTATCGAGGACGGTCAAATTCAGCGTCAAAAAATAAACATCATCTGGACCACACTTGACAGCGTCATCACTCAAGATGCTAAATTAGAAGGTAAAACCATCGCCACCTCCAGACTGGGCTTTGCCACCGATGGCTCCCCTGTAGAAATCATCATCCCAGAAGACCCCAGCCCAGAGAACCCAGAAGTTAAAAAAGATCATAAAAGCAATCGAGCTAAAGGTGGGGGGTAAAGGCAAGCAATCAGGAAGACTGTAACCCTAACAATCTCTCAACATGAATAGAAGGCTCCTCACACTCATCGTTCTCATCGTCTGCGGCACGGGCCTTTATCTCTGGTGGTTTTCAGATACCAAGGTCATCACCAGATCCACGGAATCGCTCATCGAATGCTTTGAGAAAGATGCGGATGATGGTAGATTTGGCGGAGCCATCAACACCAGTACTTTTAGAGATCTATTAGATGATGGGATTTCATTTAAGATCGAACGTGATGACATCCCCTACACTGCTATTTTAGGATCCTACATAGAGAAAGGTGAACTCGTCCAGATGCTCAGCGGACTATCTCAATCCTCCGCCATTGTAAAAATCAGCAATAAAAAAATCACCATCCTAGACATCGAAGACGAACAAGCCTCAGTCAACCTAAGCTTCCACATCACCACAGAAAAACTCCCCAGTAATCTAGATTCCGACATCAACTGCAACCTCACCTACAAAAAAGTAGCCGGCGACTGGAAAGTCTCGGAGGCGGTTGTAAAATAATGTCCTTACTTTAAAGGTGGCTTGACCCCCGTGCCTGATTTTTCCGCAAGTGCTGCATGTCTACTCAGCACTGGAGCATTCTTAGGATTATTATGCACACTGACAGTCGCACCTGGGTCCTTTTCTAAATTGTAGAGTTCGACGGCATCGATTTTGTTAGTCTTGCGATTCCTCCACTCGGTGTAGCGCCAAATTTTCGTTCTTACACTGGTGCCTCTATTACGCCCTTTGTCGTATTGACTATATGCAGCCTCTTTCCAGTTAGCATTAGGATTATCCAATAACGGTGTGAAACTATCCCCCTGACAATGATTGGGCACAGGCAAGCCGGTCAATTTGCAAAGGCTTGGATAAATATCCACAAACTCAGTGAGAGCCATAGTCTTCTGTCCACCCTGCTTACCCGGCACTCGAATAATCATAGGGACACGAGTAGCGATTTCCTCGTTGGTGTGTTTACACCAATCACCAAAATCACCGAGATACCAACCATGATCACCCCAAAGGATTACTATGGTATTTTCTTTGAGTCCTAACTTTTCAAGAGCTCCAAGAACATGACCTACGTTGCGGTCCATATAACTAACCGATGCATAATAACCATGAATCAGCTCGCGGGTCTTGGCATCGCTCAGCACCTCCTGTTTCTTATCAATGTCAGAATAGTTTTTTAACTCACCCCATGTAGAGTGGGCATACTTAGGACTATTCTTGGCGTTTTCTCGTTTTGGCACAGCTATCTGATCGCGCTTGTAGAGATCCCAGTATTTTGCTGGAGCTACAAATGGTAAATGCGGTTTTGAAAAACCCACAGCGAGAAAAAATGGTTGTCCTGGTTTCTTGGCAAAGGCTGTCAGCCGAGCAACCGCTTCATCAGCCACTTTTCCATCACCATAAGTATTATCTGGTACAATACCTCCGTTTTCTATCGCAGGTCCTCTCGTCCTTCCTTTTGCGTCCTTGACCTGAGCACCCAGCGCCGCCTTCGTATGATAGTGCCCTCCTTTTGGCTTCCATGGTCGCTTACTCCATCCTTGGGGAAAGTCATCATCCTGCGCATGGTAGATCTTTCCCAGAGAAATAGTGGTGTAGCCATTCTGCTTAAAATGCTGTGGCAAGCTGAGCACATTAGGTTGTTTTTCTCTCATTGGAGTGAAGTAGTTCCAAACCATGCTCGTTTCGGGTCGGGAACCAGAGAGCAGGCTGGCTCGCGAGGCTCCACATACAGCTACCTGACAATACGTCCGCTCAAACAGAAATCCCTCTTTAGCTAACTTATCAATGTTTGGTGAATGAATATGCTTGGCACCATAGCATCCCAGTTCAGGCCTGAGATCATCGATAGATAACATGAGAACATTTGGCTTATCGGTGGCTGCATGGAGCAAACTTGTGAGAGAGATAATGACTGTAATGACCGATATGATTGAATATTTCATGTAATGATATGTCTGTGATCTAAATTATATTTTGATGATCGCCTTAGCTTATTTCTTTTTCTTCTTCCTGATGTTACCAGTTTGGCGACTGTTAGCCAGGGCTTCAGTAGCGGCACCCTTATCCCCTTGAGATTCCATCCATGCATCCAAACGACCGGAGAGATCTTTTCTTAGCTCTACTAGTTTCGGATCATCGATGAGATTGATTAGACAATGTGGGTCGTTTACAATATCGTAGAGTTCCTCAGCTGGGCGGTGTTGATATTTTTCAGTCATGGCAAGTGCGTGCTTATCACCAGCCTCTCCTTTTTGGAGCCATGTCCCCCATAGATTACTATTATTACTGTTAGCGATTGTGACTAAATTTTTAAAAGGTTCCGTGTGATTGAGGTTGCGGATATAACGATGGGTTTTCGTCCCAGCGGAACGCACACCATAGTTCTCGGACCCAGAGTGAATACCTCGTGTGGTTTGTAGCCCATAGGTGTATTTTTTATGCTCAGTCACCTCCCCTTTTAGCACAGAAAGGAAAGAACGTCCGTCCATCGTGTTCGGAGTTTTGAGAGCTGCCGCGTTGAGAAATGTAGGTGTAACATCAACATATTCGACTAAGGCATCTGATTGAGAACCCGGCTTGATTTTACCAGGCCATCTCACGATCATCCCAGATGCTAATCCCATTTCATAACAAGTCCACTTAGCAAAAGGAAACGTAGAACCCTGCTCTGAAATGACCATCACTAGGGTGTCCTTAGCAAGGTCGTGTTTATCGAGCAATTTGAGCAACGCTCCACATTGAGCATCGAAGTAAGTAATCTCCGCAAGATACTTAGAATACTTGTTCCTTGTGACAGGGGTATCCACGAATGATGGCGGTAACTTTAGACTAGCAGGACCGTAAACGGAAGCATCACCCTTATCATAGGGCTCATGCGGCTCATTAGAACAGGCAATCAAACAAAAGGGAGTGTCTGATTTTTTGGAATCAACGAGTAATTTTTCAATCACTGGATAGGGACTCGCCTTTGCCGGATCCGCTTGCTTGAATTCCTGTGAATACTCAAATGGAAAAGAAACTCTAGGGCCGATGTGAGTCTTGCCAGATAAAGCCACTCGGTAACCAGCAGCACGTAAATAATGCGCGATGGATTTCGTCCCAGGATAAACCTCGGTATGGTTAGGCCACGCACCAGACTTCACAGGATAAATACCAGTGTATAAATTGTGACGCGTGGGTGAACACATAGGAGCCGCCTGAAAACAGCGAGACATCTGCATTCCCTGTTTAGCCAAACGATTGAGGTTTGGAGTTTTCGCCTGACCACCATACAACTCTAGATCAAGATAGGTGCAATCATCTGCAACGATGAGAACCAAATTAGGCTTATCGGCTGCAAACGTTGTTAAAGTCGTAATCGCCATTAAAAATAGACTAAGCAGTGATGTGAATTTCATATTATCCATTAAGTTCATAAATATTGTTTTCAAGGTTCAAACCTTATGCTGAGTGAAAATAACTTTTAAGCAATATCTATCAATATAGCCAATTGACTTTAATTTGTCATGACAAAGAGAGCCTCTCCACAAGCACTCGGGGCCTCATCAATCATCAAAAAACGTGTCCTCATGCGAATACACCGGCGCACAGCAACAGAGGAAGCGGATATCTGTGATCGCTTTGATCTGATGCCGTGCGCTGGATGCGATGAGAATCGCATCACCTGGCGCGACATCACGCACTTCACCATCGATTTCCATCACGCCCTGACCCTCCAGCATAAAATAGATTTCCTCACTCAGCTTATGATAGTGTCGCTGGGTTTCACCACCTGCGGGTAAGCTTGCCTCAGCCAAGCTTTGTTTTTCCACCGGTGCATTGGTAGCATCAAGAATACTGCGGATAGTAGATCCATCAGCGGTGGTAAAGGATTTCTGCTTCGTTAGCTGGTTAACAATCATGCCGCTTGGTAACAGATTCATAGGGTAGGATCAACCTCCATTGCACATTCAGGGGAGAGGAATATCCGTGGTTCTAGAGTCAGTAAAATCAGGCTTTCTGCGCACGCTGGATGGCTGTCAACCCACACAGCTTTAACCAAATAAAATAATTTTCGCATTTTAGTATTTCCTTCGTTGCCATATCCGCTACACCACCGCTGTGCTAGCTATTAAACAACTAAAAGTCGAATTCGGAGCGCGGGTGATCTTTGAAGATCTCTCGTTTACTGTATTAGAAAAAGAACGTATCTCCTTCGCGGGCCATAACGGTGCCGGTAAGTCCACGCTCATGAAGTGCATCGGCGGCATGCTGGAGCCTAATGCGGGGAAAATAGCTAAACCTAAGCATTGTAAAATAGGCTACCTACCTCAGGAAGGTATCCATATTTCTGGCGTCACACTCTGGGACGAAACTGAATCAGCATTCGCTGAGGCCAAGAAGATCCAAGATGAGATAGACGTCTTAGGGGCCTTGCTAGACACACAAGACCCATGCGAGCAGGAATTCATGGACACGCTTGATAAAATTGGCGGTCTCGAAGTCCTGTTAGAACACTTTGACATCAGTAGAATCAAGCCCAAGGTCGAGTCGGTTCTCACTGGTCTCGGCTTTAAACGGTCTGACTTCCAGCGCGACTGTTCAGAGTTCTCCGGTGGTTGGCAGATGCGGATTGCGATGGCAAAACTTTTCCTCCAAGAGCCCGCCGTCCTTCTTCTGGATGAGCCAACTAACCACCTCGATATTGATTCGCAGCAGTGGATGGAGCAATATCTAATCAACTATTCTGGCGCGATCATCATCATTTCTCACGATCTAGCACTACTCGATATTCTCACCAAGCGCACCATCGCCTTCCATCAAGGAAAGGCAGAGGAATACGCTGGTAACTACTCATACTACCTCAGGGAATCTGCCCTCCGCAAGGAGATCAAGATGAAGCAGTATTTATCTCAGAAAAAGGAAATCGATAAGGCGAAGGCATTCATTGATCGCTTCCGCGCTAAGGCGTCGAAAGCGACTCAGGCACAGTCTAGACTCAAAGCGCTAGAGAAAATTGAAATTATCGAGATCGATCAAGAAGATGCGGTGATGAACTTCACCTTCCCCAAACCTCCTCCCAGCGGACAGTCAGTCGCTAGGCTGGAAGACGCTTCTAAATCTTATGGAACCACTGAGATCTTTGAGGGATTCAACTTTGAAGTAGAAAAGGGCGCGCGTATAGCCATCGTAGGACCAAATGGTGCTGGTAAATCCACTTTCTGCCGCCTCATCACTGGCCAAGAAGCACCTGACTCTGGCGAATACACTCTCGGCAGTAAATCAGCCATTTCCTTCTTCTCACAAAACCACGCTGACGAACTAGACCCGGAACTCTCAGTGCTAGAAACTTGTCAAGAAGTCTCCTCACGTGAAAACGCACCACTGGTTAGAAATATCCTCGGTTGTTTCCTCTTCCGAGGTGATGACGTCTTCAAGAAAGTAGGCGTCCTTTCTGGTGGTGAACGATCCCGGGTAGCACTCGTCCGGATGCTCATCCAACCGGCGAACTTCCTCATCCTCGATGAACCGACTAACCACCTCGATGTCCAGTCTCAAGCAGTGCTCCAGCGAGCACTCAATGAATACCCTGGCTCTTACCTCATCGTCTCTCACAACCGCTCATTCCTCGATCCCATCGTTACGCGCACCCTAGAATTCAGGCCAGAAGAAGAGCCTAGACTCTACCATGGAAACGTCACCTACTTCATCGATAAAAAAGCTGAGGAAAAGGACATCGCCAAGCAAGCCGCTAAGCATGCTAAGGCAAACCAACGTGCTAGCTCCAAAGTAGCAACTAGCACTAGCACTAGCACTAGCACCGCTGACAGCGGTAGTAAGGTATCGCGCAAGGACCAACGCAAGCGGGATGCAGATATAAGGCAAAAGCGCAGTTCAATCTTGGCGCCTCTGGAATCAGACCTAGTGGCTCTCGAAGGCGAAATAGCAGAGATAGAAGCAGGGCAAGCCAAACTTACCAAGCATATGTCCTCTACTGAGATATCCACTGATGGGGCAAAAATGCAGGAGGCCTCCATCGCTTACAACGTCCTTTCCGATAAATTAGAAACAACTTATTCAAAATGGACTGAAGTCTCTGATAAGATCGAGAAATTCAATGCAGAATTCAATGAATAATTGGTAGAATTAATTCGGCCCATTAAAAGTACTAGTATTACGTGATTTTATTTTATACACTAAATTTGCTTAGCGAGTTCTTCGATGTATATTTGAAATTAATGTGTATCGAATTACTTACAGACTCGCAGATCGACAGAACCACATTCAACAACCTACATTAGACATGGATTACACACCGACAAACCCTACAAAACTTTCTCCATCAGATCTCCTCAGCGAAGATACCGATGACATGACAGACTTTGCCGCTCCGCCCACAGAGGCACTGAAGGCTGATGCAGTAGAAAAAGCTAAAAACTTCCGCAGCTACGCTGGAGAAAAAGCAGCTGCAATCAAGCAGGAAGCGAGCGCGAAAATCAAACAAGGTACTGAAAAAGCCAAAGAATTACACGTGTCTGCTGAAGACTACATCAAAGAAAATCCTACAAAATCCGTTCTCAGTGCAGTAGGTGTTGGCGTGATCATCGGCCTCATTCTACGCCGGTAATTCTCCCTTCTCTATTCATCAGGACTTCTAGTTTCACCCACGGTTCAAGTAAGAAGTAGCAGCGATCAACACTGCTCGCTACTTGTCCCCCGTGAAGCTTCTAAGAACAATAAGTATCCCTCATGGAGACCAAACAATATCAAGAGCAATCTCAGCGATCTCCTGACAGACGTCCATTAGACTCTGCTTCCCGAGATACAGAATCGCATGAAGGGCTTAAGCAGGCTGCCATGTCGCTAAAGGATTCTAGCCTAGGCTATATACAGGCTAAGACTGAACTGGCAGCCATCGAAGCTAAAGAAGCCACTACCTTTGCCAAGCAGAAGATCAGCTTGGGTATCGTCACCGCATTCTTTGCCACGTTCAGCTACGCGCTCTTGCTCATCCTAGCTTATGGGATCATCCTCCAGTATCCAGGTAAATACATCAGTAATATCTCTAAAATCACCACCCTGAATGACTCGAATGCAGTCATCCTGCTGATGATGGTTTTTAACTTCTTTCTCTTCCTTATCTACCTGGTAAAACTCAGGAAGAAACCTCAGGAAGAACTCTTCTCACTGACAAAATCTGAATTTCAGAAAGACAAACAATGGCTCGCAGAGATCAATCAAACCAACGGAAACTAGAACTGCTCAAGCAGCTCACTAACCACCGTAAGGATATCAGCTTCAAGAAGCAGGTGCTCATCCAACAAATCGCTGAGAGTAAAGAGCAGTTGCAGGACAAAATCAATATCCCTAAGCTATTCTGCAGCAAGATTAAGTCTTCATACGCTAACAGCCCTGCTAAGTGGTTTATTGGATCTGCGCTAGGTGGACTCCTCATTTCCAAACTCTTCTTGGGCCCCATTTTCAAAAAGCAGCAAGAGAAAAACCAAAAAGGCTCGCACGGTCTCTTCTACAGCATCGTCGCCATGGCTGCCCGCCCGTTGATCAAATCCTTCCTCATCGGTAAAGCGAGAGATTACCTAACGCAGAGATTTCTAATTCAAGAACAACAACAAACATTCCAGTAAGATTCTGACCACTACAACAGGACGTAGAACAACTTCCCTTGTCTTTACCCCATCAAATCAAAGGTTAAAAACCTCTTCTACATTATTTCTCAACTTTAGCGTTTATTTCTCTGCCCTACCCCGCTTGAATGGTTGCCATGATCAATCTGCCACCATGGGATAGCCCCTTCTACGCTGTAGCCACATTTCTATTTGGCATCTGTGTGGGGTCTTTTCTCAATGTAGTCATCTACCGCGTGCCCAGAGGGCTGAGCATCAATCAGCCAAAACGCTCATTCTGTCCCAGCTGTAAGAAGGAAATACCTATCTCGCGAAATATCCCGCTACTCACTTGGCTTATCCAGTGGGGGAAATGCGCTGAGTGCAAATGCTCTATACTAAGCCGCTACTTCTGGATTGAGCTCCTCACCGGCCTGCTCTGGCTTGCTTGTTGGTATTCATTCCCTAATCCCCTCCTGGCAATATTCTATATGCTCCTCGGAGCCATCGCTCTAGTCATCTGCGCAGTGGATATAGAGCTAATGCTGATCCCGAGAGCCTTCACGATCATCGCCGCAGTCATCGCGCTCATCGGCGGAGCGTTGATGCCCGAGAGGTTTGGATTATTATTCACTTGGAAAGAAGGTCTCGCCTACTCAGCATTCGGTCTAGCTATCGGCTGGGCAGCGCTCTGGCTGGTAGTTCTGTTAGGTAAGGTGATGTTTGGGAAACGCAATTTCAGCTTTGAAAATACCACTCCTTGGGAGTTGCGCGAGCCTGAGGAAGAAGATGACGAACAAGAAATCTGCTTCGTCATCGATGATGAAATGATTCTATGGTCGGATATTTTCTTCCGCAAGTCAGACAAGCTCATCGTCGATGGACTCACTGAACTCAACATTGATGGCTCTCCCCGCTCCGCGAAATTACTAGAAATCAGAGATACCTACATCCTCGTTGACGGAGAAAAATTAAACATTGAAGAACTCAAATCACTCAATGGAAAAACCACCTCCGCCACCATTCCACGTGAGGCAATGGGCATGGGCGATGTCGATCTACTCGCCGTCCTCGGAGCCACCTTTGGTGCGCCCTCGTTGCTGATTATCGTGCTATTCTCCTGCATATTCACCATTCTCATCGCCTTCCTCGGCCGCTTAGGGTTTGGAAAAATGATCCCCTTCGGCCCAGCTCTTATCGCAGGCGGAGTCTTCTGGCTACTCTACGGACAATCCGCATGGAACTGGTATATGTCGATCTTCGTGAGCTAAAACATAAAACCTACTTAAACACATACTGCTTCCCAGAAACCTTCACACTAGGCGGGACTTTATTTTTTTCAAAGGCATCATAGCCAGTCTTCAGATTTCTCCAGAAGCCATGCCACTGATGGCCATTCATCTCCTTCAGTTTCGCATCAGTCATTCTAAATGGAAAACTATGCACCGGAACCGATCCCTGACCATTGCTAATCGCCGCGGCACAGAGCGTGTAAATTTCCTCCACGTAGTAATCAGTCATCGCAAAGCAGCCAGCCGAAACCTGGTTTCCATGCACCATCAGTGAGTGCCCCGTCCGTCCGTGCGCTCGATCGTATCTGTTAGGGTAGCCGAGATTGAATGAAAGGTGGAATCTGCTCTGCGGATTCAGTGCTCGCCTCCCAACACTATAAAACCCCTCAGGCGCCTGCATATCTCCCTCAAGCACCTTAGGCCCCAAATGACCAGACATCCCCATGATACGGTATCTCTTGAACTCCTGGTATTTTTGGGTCTTCTTATTCAGCACCCATACCTCTAACTCACGGGTCTGCTTGATCACTCTAATGAAAACTGGATTTCCCACCGCGATCCCAGTCTTAAACATTTCTTGCCTTAGTCTAGGCGTCACCCGCTTCGCCGCATCAGCCGCCCGCTTGGCTCCATTAGCATAATCACGCTCAGAAAGTTCTGAGGGATTAGTCGTATCGATGACCTTCGCAACACCAATCGCAGCTGAACCCGCAAAAGTGAACAAGCACGCAATGCATAATACCCATACCATAAGGTTATTAGAGGTAAGTTTTTTCATTTTGGTAACTATACCTACGTAACTCTCGCTTTTCAACTTTCAAATCTGGAGTAGTTCCCTACCATTTAGCTATGTCGAACCAAACTACCCAAACCAATCACATCGCAATCATCGGGGGCACTGGTCTCTATAAAATGGACGGCTTTTCACTCCAAGAAGAAATCATCATCCACACTCCCTACGGCCATCCATCCGATGCCATCATGAGCGGCACGCTAGCGGGCAGACAGGTCTATTTCCTACCCCGTCACGGCAGAGGCCACACCATCCTACCCCATGAGATCAACCACCGTGCAAACATCTGGGCACTGAAATCACTCGGCGTCTCCTACATCATCTGTGTCACCGCTGTAGGCAGCTTACAGGAACAATACGCACCCAGAGACATCGTGCTATTTGACCAGTATTTTGACCGTACTAGCAGAAGAAATGAGCATACCTTTTTCGGAGATGGCATCGCCGCACACATCTCCTTTGCAGATCCTATTAGCGAGGGGCTCCGTTCTATCCTCAGCACTGCTGCTAAAGATGAAGGCTGTAACGTCCACGATGGCGGCACCTACGTCAATATGGACGGACCCGCATTTTCCACCAGAGCAGAAAGCACCGCGAACCGTCAGCTAGGATTTGATGTCATCGGCATGACGAACGTAGCCGAAGCTAAGCTAGCTCGGGAAGCAGAGATCTCCCTAGCCACCCTAGCCATGATCACAGACTACGACTGCTGGAGAGTAGAAGAAGAGCCCGTCACACTCCAAACCGTGCTAGGTCACCTTACAGAAAACTCTAATAACGCACAAAAAGTCATCCAACGCGCCATCCAGCAGATCCCCACCGACGCCACCTGGCCAGAGCACAGCACCCTCAGCCAGTCCATTGTCACCCAGCCAGAGCACTGGCCAGCCGACACAGTAGAAAAGCTTCGACCCATCATTGAGAAATACCTACCTTAGTAGGTCATTCTCACCGCAGCAGGTAGTCCTCTTCGAGGTTGGTTAGCAAGGACTTAGGATTCATAATACAGCTCGGACGGCTCATTGCTGACTTATTCCACATCATCATTCACAATCATGATCTTACTGATCCTCTCACCTTTCAGACAGTTCAGCACATCGATAAATCTTTGATGAGTCACGCCTTCCTCTGAAAGTATCTGCACGAACAATTCGCTACCATTTGATCTTGCTAGGTCATTCATCATTTTCAGTCTTTCTTTCGTCTTTGGAATCTCATGGATCGTACTATCTGTATCCAGCACCTCCTCATCTTCCCCAGCGTTCATCACGATAGATCCATCCCCTTTCACCCCAATCAATACCTTCACAACCTCATCGCCTGGGACGCCATGACGTTCAGGTAACGTCATCGGTAAATCTTGCTCCCTGGGCAAAATCGTGCAGGTCACTAGGAAATAGATCAGCAGCAGAAAACACACATCGATCAACGAGGAAATATCCAACACTGGCTCGTCATCGCTCAAATTCAAATTACGTTTTCTTCTCATCGTTTATGCTGGTTGTAAGTTCATATTCACTAACGCAGCTGACAGAAAAGTTCTTAGGGTTGATTTTAAATCGCTAATTGACAAACATGTGATAATGTTATTGATTCCCATTATCAATAACAGCTAATCTATCATGGCAAAAAATACCAAATTAAAAACATTCTGCAAATGGACTCCCAAGCAGATTGAAAAAAACTTCGACCTCCTCACCGAGCTCCTAGAAGACCCCTGCTACGTCTGCAAGAAATGCGCCCGCTCATCCAACAACAAAAAAGCCCTCTGCAAACCAGTTAGCCTTCCTGTAGTAGCAAAGTGGTAACCTATTCCCTCATAATTGCCTGAGTAGGTACTATTCTCATCTCAAATCTAGTCATATCACCCTCATTCAATTCTGATAATAATAATCTGACGAGTTCATCATTACTGTTTTCAGAGAGGTCAATATCATAAGAATAAGATGCTTCACTGTTAGTCTGAATAACCCACAAGTTTCATAAAATCTCTCTCAATTTCCACTTCATTGTAGCTGGTTAGGTCAACTTCTGACCATCAATTCTAATCAAATCTTCCCCAACAAGAATATCGCTAGTGTTACGTATTTCTTAAAACTGGGGGTAGGGTGGGTTTAAAATCACACGCCCATCATAAAAAACTTACCCCTCTGTCTTAAACGGTGGATGGCTAGTGATGAAATCAAGGACGTCTTGGTTATCATCTGTGCAGTGGAGCATGTTGGCGTAGGCATTGCCTTCCGCTAGCTGCTTGATGCAGGGATAAATCATCGTTTCCTGATTGTAGCGTTCTTCACCTAGGAAGACCATCGGACTTACTTTATCGAAGGTCACGTAGTGATTCTGGGTGGCGTCCATGAAGATTTCCTGGGTAGTCCCCGCGCTGCCAGGCGCAAAGATCACCCCATACTCAGCGATGGCTAGCAGCCCATCTTCACGGATACTATTAGAGAAATACTTGGCGATGCGTTTGCTAAATAAGTTGGTCGGCTCGTGACCGTAGAACCAGGTGGGAACGGCAATCGATGAATTCCCATTCGGATAAAAATCTATGACACTCTGCGCTGCCTGCATATAGCCAGGATCACTGTAGACAGGAGCGATAGCAAGTAGTCCAAACACCTCTTCCAGTCCATCATCGTCCACCTCCGCGAGCCAAGCCCCTAGGTTAGCTGCCTCCATGATCCCTGGTCCACCACCAGATGCGATATAGTATCCAGCACGGGTGAGGTCGCGGGTAAGTTTTACTATTTTTTTATAATACGCATCAGTCCGTGGAGTTCCGTGCCCGCCCATGACCGCAACTACCTTCTTAACACCATCACCCTCTACCCGTCCCTCTAACAGGTCCCTAAGTCCATCATCAATAGCATGGTCATGGAGTCTCTGTGCTAACGATTCCAGTATATCCGGCTTTGCGCGACCCTTGGAAACGAAATGATCATAAATTCTCTTATCCACACTCTGATCATCTATAGGTCCCCATCCCTGCATTAGCTCTTCACGTGAGTAGAGTTTTGCCCGATAAGGCTTGTAGGGCAAATTCGGTAGGTTTGGGAATACCACCGCACCGTGTTGGATCAGAAAATCTACCGTGATATCCTCAGGAAAATAACAGCCTAAAAACACGGCTCCTTTGAAATCTAACTTCTTCCAATCCAAATCTAAACCACTAAAATCTAGCCCTTGAATCACCGAGCAGTGAAGTTGGCCTTTGTGTTTTAAAAAATCTTCTAACCTATCTAATTCTCTAATCACTGTACATTTCATAGACTAACCTTACGATATCCCCCGAGATTTCACCAGATAGAAATGTTACTAAATATCCGCCTCACGAAGAAAGCTGTTTTTTGATACACCAAAGCCGCAAAGCAAGGGTATGTTGATGCTCAGAACAATTTAGGGATTTGTTATGTCGAAGGTAATGGTGTCCAAAAAGACCTCAAAAAAGCTACAAAATGGATTAAAAAAGCAAAGGATGCAGGACATCTTAAAGCAGCTGAAACATGGAAAACTCTGGAACTTTGGAAATACTAAACGAAGGAAGTCGCGTTATTATAAGTAGCAACGACAGAGTGTCGCTGCTACTTCCTACTAAATCGCATCCTCGCTAAGGACGCCGATATAGGGAAGGTTTCGATATTTTCCTTGGTAGTCGAGACCGTAACCAACGACGAATTCATCCCCGATGGTAAAGCCCACGTAGTCTGGCTCGTAGTCCACGTCATGCTTTTTGTCTTTAGCTAGCAGCACACAGCTCTCCACTGAGAGCGCACCGGAGTTCTGGATCTTATCGCATACAGATTTCATTGTTAGTCCCGTGTCGTAGATATCATCCACCACGATCACGCGTTTACCGTCAAAGTTTGGCATCGTTGTGTCGAGAAATTTCACCACCCCACTGCTCTCCATCCCACCATGATAGCTAGAGACATTGAGACACTCCAGATCCAGCATCACAGGCATCCGCCTGAAAAGATCCGCAGCAAAAACCAGCGCACCCTTAAGTAGTACCACAATCATGATATTGTCTTCACCTTTTACGAGTATTTCCTTGGCTAAGCCATCGATCCGATGCTGAACCACCTCTTCACTCACTAAGATTTTCTCTACGGCCTCATGCATGAATGATGATTAGCATAAATCAAACTGATCACCGAACAAAAAACGAATCAAAAAACAGCCTAATCTGGCACACAATCCATCAAACACCCATCATCTAACAGCGTTCCTTCATTATCAAATCTCACACCTTCATCCTCTAACAACTTTCGTTTCCGTTCTACCTTCTCACCATTAATATCTCCCATAAATCCGCCTAGCTTCAAAGTGGCAGGGATGACTCTGTGACATGGCACTTCTGGCGCATATGGGTTCCTGCGCATGGCATTACCGATCGCCTGACCAGAGGCACAGTGCTTGGCAGACGCGTGATTCAAATGTTGTCGGCTCTCTTTCCATTCCCTTAATGGTGGACGAATGGTGGTAATGAGCTACCCATAGCATCGGCAACGGCTCTTAGCATTTCGGCCTCTTTGCTTTCTAGTTCACCATCATTCATTACCGCTAATCCACAAGCATGTAACACCTGTTTTTTGATCATTGGGCTGGCTTGCTCTAGCTTATCGAGTGCCTTGTCCACCGCATCCAGTCCACATCTCTCTGGCGGCAGGATAGAAAGTTTCTCACCAAGTTCTGCCAGAGCATTAGAGGCTGCTCCGTATGCAGTCACTAGTTCCTCATCATTTGCTGCTCCTATTCCAGCCAGTGTTGAGATCAGAATATTCACTTCGTCAGAAAGCTTACTCAGTTTGTTATAGCGTGTTTTTACTCCACCGTAGTTTAGGAAATGCGCTGACAAATGACGCTCTAACACTTTCTGCAACATGAACTCAAAGATATCCACTTCACCATCACTAGCAATCATCCAGCGAGTGATTTCTATAAATCTTTCATACTCCGGCCTGGTCAATCTCCGCAGCGTGGGAATACATAAATCTAACAACACGATTTTCTCAGAAGAATGCGCCTCTCTAAGCTCCTGATTCCAGCTCAGTGCTAGCTCTACCGCGTTCTTACCAGCGGAATTTTTCAGGTAGGAAACTTCATCTTGAAGTCGCTCATCATCATCAGCCAGCAATAGTCCAAAGATCAACGCCTGAGCATACTCTCTATCGTGGCAAGCAGCTTTCCAATCATCAGAAATAGCATCGAGGATCTGTTCCCCAAGCTTCACATTCTGATGCGATGAATCACCGATGCCATCCCAGTCTTTGCGATCCACCTTTACTTTAGCCTGGCTTCTAGCCTTGCCACCAGAGAACCCACTCAATCTCGCATCATTCCCTCTCGAATGATTAGCAGGTCCACCTTGGTGGGCTACTGGCGGTAGTTCCGTGTTTTGAAATTTTCCATCCCAGCCCTTTTCGATCGAAGAAATTCTCACATCCAATGGAGGATGCGTCTCAAAGCCATAACTAAACATCCCACCATCAGCGAAGAACATGTGGCTTGCCTCTCCCGCCTTTGCGTTGTTGATGTCTGATCCATGTTCCTGCCCACCTATCTTTTTCAGCGCGCCTGCTATTCCACTTGGATCTCTTGTGAATTCCACCGCACTCGCATCTGCTAAATATTCACGCTGACGAGAAATTGCCGCTTGGATCATCCGCGCGAAAAACACTCCGATCGAACCAATCACTAATAACGTCACTCCCGCAAGTAACAGCGCAATAATCAATCCACCATTATTATCTCTACCGTTGCCTCGCACCCGCATGAAGCGCAATGAGTGAAACAACATTATTCCTAGTGTCGATATCATCATGATGCCGAACAACCAGCCAATCAGGCGCATGTTCAACTTCATATCGCCATTCAAAATATGACTAAATTCATGAGCAATAACGCCCTGAAGCTCTCCCCTAGTAAGACGCTGTATACACCCTCGCGTAACCCCTATCACCGCATTTCCTGGCTCGGTTCCAGCGGCAAAGGCGTTGATCCCAACCTCATCATCCATGATCCATACCTGCGGCACTGGCAGTCCACTCGCTATCGCCATCTCCTCCACTATGTTAACGAGCTTTTTTTCATCCAGATCCGTCGTATGCGGATCCACTGGTCGCGCACCCACATCACGTGCCACTGCCGCACCACCCCCAGCGAGCTGAAGTGACTTAAATAAATTCCCTAACAGGATCACTCCAGTAGTCACACCTGCCACGGTGAGAAATCTCCCGAGATCCCACCACACGCCACTCGTTACCTCACGAGTCACATTACCTAATTGATCACGATAAGTAATCTCGCTACCGCCCTGATATTGATAAGCAAAGCCCACCACAGTATAGACCGCAGCAACCACACCAATCACGGCAAGTGCAAAGTAAAGCACTAGCCACTTGGTCCGTTTTCTAGCATCATCCTGCGCTTCGTAGAAATTCATTTTTTTAAATCAGTAGTGAGTAGTAGAGTAGAAAGTAGTATAGCGGGAACCTTTCCTACTATACTACTTTCCTACTTTAATACTTCCTTAAAACGAAACCTTCACACTCTCACGCTCTTTGTCATCTGACACCTCAAACAAGATCGCTTGATTAAAATTAAAAATTCCAGCAAAGATACTGGATGGAAATGTCTCGCACTTGTTATTGTACATCGTGACCGAGTCATTGTATGACTGACGAGAAAATCCTACCTTATTCTCAGTAGTCGTGAGTTCCTCAGTCAGCTGCATCATGTTCTGGTTAGATTTCAGATCTGGATAGCTCTCAGACAAGCCGATAAAACTCCCCATACTAGAACCTAAGCTTGTCTCAGCTGCAGCCAATGCACCCATCGATACAGAATCATCAGGTGACACAGACTTTCGCGCATCATTCGCTGAATTACGTGCTCTGATGACCGCTTCTAGCGTCTCGCTCTCGTGTTTCATATAACTCTTCGCAGTCTCAACTAGATTTGGAATCAAGTCATACCTGCGCTTCAGCTGAACATCGATCTGCGAAAATGCATTCTTGTAACGGTTACGGCTCTTTACCAGCCCATTATACATCCCCATCAGCCAAAATGCGATCAGCACTGCGACTACGACTAATACTATTATTGTTATCCACATGTTTTTTTTAATTTGTTGTTTGTTAAACACACCTTGCACTGTCTTCTAGAATTTTCCATTATAAAACTTCAAAAAATCTATACTCACTCCATAGTGCCCCCATGAAGCACACCATCATCGCCGCCGGCAAGCCCGCACTCAGCTACTGCAAAGATGGAGTCGCCGAATACCAGAAGCGCCTCAAACGCTACGGTAGCTATGAACTAAAGCATATCAAAGATGGATCTTCTGAAGATGTTTCTAAACGACATTTAGAGCAATCTGCCACTCCTGGAACCATTCGTATCGTCCTCGATGAACGCGGCGAACAGCTCACCACTGACCAAGTTCTCAAAAAAATAAACCACTGGGAAATGCGCGGTGCAAAGCGCGCCACCTACCATATAGGCGCCTCAGACGGACACACCGAGCAGCTCCGCCAAGATGCCGACCTAGTCTGGGCACTCAGCCCGCTCACCCTCCAGCACGAGCTGGCACTCGTCGTCCTCCTAGAGCAGCTTTACCGCATCGCCACGATACAAAAAGGCGAACCTTATCACCGCTAAACTCTCAACCAGAACAATCAATTGAATACTGAACAACAAACACTCTCATTTTACCGCGAATCTGGAATGAATTTTGTCGCTATCGACTTTGAAACTGCCAACGGAGCTAAGAACAGTGCTTGCGCAGTGGGTATAGTCACCGTTGAAGATGGTGTTGTCTCAGACAGCTATTACACACTCATCAAACCTCCCGGAAACTCCTACCACTGGGGATGCATTAATGTCCACGGGATCAACCCTGAGGACACTGTCCGCTCCCCTACCTTCGCAGAACTCTACCCAGAGATCCAACGCAGACTACAAGGTCAAACAGTAGTGGCGCACAATGCTTCATTCGACCGTGGCGTGCTCAAAGCCTGCATGGATGCAGCAAACCTAGATTACGACGCTCTCGACATTCACGACAAATGGCAATGCACCGTCCAGATCTACCGCAAAAAAGGATTTAAACCCTGTAGCCTAAGCGCCTGCTGCGATGTCCTCGACATCGAGCTAGTACACCACCAAGCCCTCTCAGATGCTAAGGCTTGCGCCGAATTATATTTGAGACGTTGAAGGGAAAATCCCCCCCCCGCATTTACAAACCATTTACACACAAGCTCATTAGAGCTTGCTATAAACTGAACTGCCATGTCATTCGCAGTTCAATTTCTCAAACCTAAAAAACTTACCTCTATCGAGACCGCTCTTTTCTGGAGTATCCTCTATCTAGGCACCGGGACCATCCTCTGGACCAGCCTCGACTACTTCCTGCCGAACACCATGCACAGCTTCCTCTTCGAGAGGATAGAACTTACGATGCAGGACTGGTGGAGATACACGCTCTACGCCCATGTCATCGGTGGGCTTACCTGCCTCATCTCTAGCCTGTTTCAGTATTCTAAACTTCTACTCAAACGTGCACCGCGAATGCACAAATCCCTCGGATATATTTACACACTCTGCATCATTACTCTTATTTTCCCCACGGGCCTTGCACTCAGCTTCGAACCCAAAGCATTCCTGAAAATAAAATATCTTACCGCTTCTAACAAAGTCCTCATCCAGCAGAACGATGAATGGGTGGAGCGCAACAAGCACAAATATCTCAGCCTGCTTCCTATTACACTCAACACCAAATAGAAGCTTAGAACTTCACCAATCTAACAGATCCAACACCACCCATTGCTGCGATCTGTGCTTTTAGCTTCTCGATCAGTGTGGCACTTCCATAAAATGGCCCCGCACCCGCGCCAGCCGTGTGGTGTGTCTCTATCAAAGCCGGCTCGCCATTCACCATGATGAACGATGGATTTCCAGAGTCGCCACTCACCAGTATTTTACCATAGCCGATCTTCTTCTCGGCATCATACTTAAAGGAAATTCTACCCGCTGAGACACGACCCACCTCATGCACGAACAATCGTTTTTTCTGATCTGTCACCAGCACGAACTCCCCTATCAATCTCTCCGCCAAGCCCTCTGATGGAGCTAGCAGTGGATAAACCCTATACCCAGCAGGCACTGGCTCATTCAGTAGCCCCACCGCACAATCACCATGCACATTCCGCACCGCCACTAGGACACGCTCCAGACGCTTACCATTCCTATCGTGAAATACCACCGAGCTTGGAACCTTACGTTTATAATGCGCTGCCATCACCACGTGCTGTTTGGTTACTAGCGTGCATGTCTGTGTGACATTGAATGAAATCCCAGATGCATCAAACTTCCTCGTCCAAGTGGTATTCATCACGCTATCACCGAGCGAGTCATACTTCTTAAAGATCCCTGGATCATCAAACGCCACTGGCATGTCCACCACCTTCAGAGCACTAGTGACAGAGTCTCCGCCATACATAACGCCCCCAGCACATTTTACTAAAACCAGCCCTGTCAGCAAACTAGCCGAAGCGATTATAACTATTTTTATTTTGCTCATGCACTACAACATAAGGAGAACACACCGCCTCACCAAGCAAAATCCTACCTCTGCTCGCTCAAAAGCTGCCCACTCGCTATTTTTTCTTCTCCCTCACACTACAAACATAAATACAATGCCTCGCTCGCTTCGATCTAGCGTGTGATTTAGCCGCATGAGGAACCACCTCAAAACCCACCTTCTCTAACAACTTCTTAAACTTAGGGGCCGGCTCAGAAAGCCAGTAAGAGACTTTTCCGTTCGTAGTTAATATCTGCTGAATCTTCTTTAAGAATTCAGGAGTATAGAGACGATGATTACCATTCTTTATCAGATCATCAGGTGTGTTATCGATATCTAACAAAAGCGCATCGTAGCTATCACTCTGCTTATTGGAAATAATGTCAAATAAGTCGCCATGGGAAATCAACGTGCGGGGGTCTTCCAGTAATGGCCCGTTGCACTCGACTAAAAATGTCCGACTCCATTCGATCAATGGCTGCATCAATTCCGCGACCTCTACCGTAGCTGGCTTACCAACAAGTTGTAATGCTCTCTTCAGAGTAAACCCTAAACCCAGTCCCCCTATCAACACCCGAGGCTTCTCTGGTCGCGTAGATTGGTCAGGCAAAATATGCTTACACCCCATATCTGCTAGCATCTCCTCTGAATAAGTGTAAGCCGTGCTCATTAAGTCATTACCGTTATATTTCAGGTAAAATTCTCCATCGCGCTTGTGCAATGACAGAACAGTTTTTTCATCAATTCTAGACTCACCTAAATCTTCATACGGTTTCATGAGAGCCACCTTCTGGCAAAAACTACCATGAGCAAGCATAGTCTGCTACAAAATGTCCCACCACCTTGTGCCATTTTGTCACTATTAGTTCCCTGCATTAGCCACACAAACATAAAAAATACTGAAAATAAGCACTTTATGACGATGGCACACCATCTGCATTAGAAATGGCACAGATTCATTTCAAAACACAAAAAAGAACCAATACACAACAAATCAACATAAATTATGGCTAAAATATTAGGAATCGACTTAGGAACCACAAACTCATGCATGGCAGTCATGGACGGTGGTGAAGCAACTGTCCTCGAAAACTCAGAGGGCGCACGCACCACTCCATCAGTGGTTGCATTCACTAAATCTGGCGAGCGTCTTGTGGGTCAATCCGCAAAGAGACAAGCTGTCACTAACCCAACCAACACTATTTTCTCAGCGAAGAGACTCATCGGCCGTAAGTTCGATGAACTCACCGCTGACGACAAGCGCGTCCCATACGTAATCGTAAAGGCTAGCAATGGCGATGCACACATTCAGGTAGAAGTCGCTGGTGAGAAGAAAGTTTACTCACCACAAGAAATCGCCGCCATGGTGCTCGGTAAGCTGAAGGCAGATGCAGAGACAAAACTCGGTGAGACAATCACTGAAGCAGTAATCACTGTCCCTGCTTACTTCAATGACTCACAGCGCAACGCTACTAAAGCAGCGGGTGAAATCGCCGGACTTAAAGTTCGCCGTATCATCAACGAGCCTACCGCAGCAGCACTCGCTTACGGACTCGATAAGAAGTCTGACGAAAAGATCGCCGTGTATGACCTCGGTGGTGGAACATTTGATATCTCAGTTCTAGAAATCGGTGATGGAGTCTTCGAAGTTCTCGCAACTGACGGTGACACTCAATTAGGTGGTGACGACTGGGACAACGCTCTCATCGACTTCATTGTTGCTGAATTCAAATCACAGGAAGACATGGACCTCAGCAAACAAGCTGACGCACTCCAACGCATCAAGGAAGAAGCAGAGAAGGCAAAAATAGCCCTCTCATCAGCTCAGTCATACGACATCTCACTGCCATTCATCACCATGAATGAGACCGGTCCTAAGCACATCCAGATCACACTCACTCGCTCCAAGCTAGAGCAACTCACCGACAAACTTTTCGCACGCACTAAGCAGCCAGTCATCGACTGTCTCAAGGAAGCTGGCGTGAGCGCATCAGAGATCGATGAGCTCGTGCTCGTAGGTGGCATGACCCGGATGCCTAAAGTGGTGGAAACTGCCAGAGAGCTCGCTGGTAAGACACCGAACCAGGGCGTAAACCCTGATGAAGTAGTCGCCATCGGTGCTGGTATCCAAGGCGGAGTTCTTGCAGGAGACGTCAATGACGTCCTTCTCCTCGACGTCGCCCCCCTCTCACTCTCTATCGAGACCATGGGAAGCATCGCCACACCGATCATCGAGCGTAACACAACCATCCCAGCCAAGAAGTCACAGACATTCTCAACCGCTGCGGACAACCAGCCAGCTGTGGACATCCGCATCTGTCAGGGTGAGCGTAAAATGTTCGAGGACAACAAGATTCTCGGAAACTTCCGCCTAGACGGCATCGGTGCAGCACGCAGAGGCGAGCCACAGATCGAGGTCACATTCGATATCGACGCTAACGGAATCCTCCACGTTTCAGCCAAAGACAAGAACTCCGGAAAAGAACAGAAAATCTCCATCGAAGGTTCTAGCGGACTTTCAGACGAAGAAGTCGAAAAAGCAAAACGTGACGCCGAAGAGCACGCCGAGGAAGATGCCAAGCGCGCTGAGGCAGTCACTACTAAGAACGAAGCTGAAAGTATGGTCAACCAGCTAGAAAAGCAAATGGACGAAATGGGCGACCAAGCACCAGAAGACCTCAAGCTAGAAATGCAAGGCAAGATCGACGCTGTCAAAGAAGCTCTCAAAGAAGACGACCTTGACAAGATCAAGTCATCCAAAGCAGACCTCGAATCCATGATGGAGCAGTTCCAAAAAGCTGCCCAAGCAGCAGGTGGCGGAGCAGGAATGCCAGATATGAGCGGAATGGGCGGAGCATCTGAAGCAGAATCTGACGATACCCCGAAAGAACCTAAGCGCGCCAAAGGTAAAGTAGTAGACGCAGAGGAAGTCAAAGAGGAGAAGAAAGAGGAAGCCAAAGAGGAGAAGAAAGTTAAGAAAGAGAAGAAAGAGAAGAAGTAATTTAAAGCTAAGACAATGAGTAGCAGGTAGCGGGTAGCAAGTAGCAATGAATCTTAGATTCATTCATAGCCCGTCGTAAAATCGTAGTGATTACTACCTGCTAAATCCCAAACAACCAACAACTCTAAACCAACAACCAACTAAACCATAAAAATATGATAACACCACTAGGACAGAGAGTTCTCCTCAAGAGAATCGACGCAGAAGAAGTAAGTGCAGGCGGAATCGTTCTTCCTGATTCAGCTCAAGAGAAGCCACAAGAAGCAATCGTGGCAGCACTCGGTACAGGCGGGAAAAACGAAGACGGCAGCGAATTCGTATTCTCAGTAAAGAAAAATGACAAAGTCCTCATCGCAAAATACGGCGGCACTGACGTAACAGTAAATGGTGAAGACCACCTCATTATGTCCGAGTCAGATATCCTCGGAATCGTCGGCTAACGCCTAAATTCCAGTTAATGGTGAATTGCAAATAGGGAAAAGTTTGTTGGCTCTGGAGAGCTAAATAAATGCCTATGAAATACCATTAACAACTGTCGCTCCAGCGACACTAAACTAATTACCAAATAACCATTACCAAATAACAATAATAACATGGCTAAACAACTAATATTCGATGAAAAAGCAAGACAAGCACTTCTACGCGGAGTTGAAAAACTTGCAGCAGCAGTTAAGGCAACACTAGGGCCTGCAGGTCGTAATGTCATCCTCGACAAAAAATTCGGCTCACCAACGATTACTAAAGACGGTGTTTCAGTAGCGAAAGAAATTGAACTAGACGATCCATACGAGAACATGGGTGCACAGCTCATCCGTGAAGTATCCTCTAAGACATCAGACGTAGCCGGTGACGGAACAACTACAGCAACAGTCCTAGCAGAAGCCATCTACAAAGAAGGCCTACGCAACGTGACAGCAGGTGCCAATCCTATCTCACTCCAGCGCGGAATCCTCAAAGCTTCAGAAGCTATTGTGAAGCAACTTGCTGCGATCTCTAAGCCGGTCTCAGACACTAAGGAAATCGCTCAGGTGGCAACAGTTTCAGCAAACTGGGACACCGAGATCGGTAACATCATCGCAGAAGCAATGGACAAAGTCGGCAAAGACGGAACCATCACTGTAGAAGAAGCAAAAGGCATCGAGACAACTCTTGATGTAGTAGAAGGAATGCAGTTCGACAAAGGCTACCTTTCACCTTACTTCGTCACTGACGCAGAGGCAATGAACTGCTCACTAGACAACGCACTCATTCTCATCCACGAGAAGAAAATATCTAACCTCAAGGACATCCTTCCAGTGTTAGAAAAGACCGCTAAGACTGGTCGCCCACTTCTTATCATCGCTGAAGATATCGATGGTGAAGCACTCACAGCACTCGTAATCAACAAGCTCAAGGGCGTCCTCAACGTTGCAGCAGTGAAAGCTCCTGGCTTCGGTGATCGCCGTAAAGCAATGATGGAAGACCTCGCTATCCTCACAGGTGGTAAGTGCATCACTGAAGACCTTGGACTAAAGCTCGAAGACCTCGAACTCGATGACCTAGGCTCAGCGAAACGCATCGTCATCACAAAAGACGACACAACAATCGTCGAAGGTGAAGGTGGATCAGAAGCAATCACAGGTAGAGTCGGACAGATCCGTCGCCAGATCGAAGAGACAACATCAGACTACGATCGCGAGAAGCTCCAAGAGCGCCTTGCTAAGCTAGCTGGTGGAGTAGCAATCATCAATGTAGGAGCTGCCACTGAGACAGAAATGAAAGAGAAGAAGATGCGCGTAGAAGATGCGCTTCACGCTACTCGTGCAGCTGTTGAAGAAGGAATCGTTCCTGGAGGTGGCACAGCACTCATCCGTGCACTCGTAAAATGTCAAGAAGCAGGTTGTTCTGACCTAGCATCAAATGATGACGAACTCACAGGGATGGAAATCGTAGCTCGCGCTATCGAGTCACCACTCCGCCAGCTTGCCACAAACGCTGGACGCGAAGGCGCCCTCATCGTTGACAAGGTAAAGGACGCAACTGGAAACATCGGTTACAACGTAGCGACTGACGTATACGAAGACCTCATCGAAGCAGGCGTAGTTGACCCTACAAAGGTAACTCGCTCAGCACTCCAGCACGCGGCATCCATTGCAGGCCTCCTTCTCACCACAGAATGTCTCATCACAGACATCCCTGAGAGAGCAGAAGCAGGCGGAGACGGCGGTCACGACCACGGAATGGGTGGAATGGGCGGAATGATGTAATTCGTCGCTTCGCTCCCAGAGTCGGCAGTGATCAGTTTACAGTGATCAGTGCCTGCATGATGAAGCCTAGCTAACCTAACAAAATCTCAAAGCCGATCGCGACGAAAGTCAGCGGTCGGCTTTTTTTATTTAGTATCAATGCTAATACTGAGAGCTATAAACTCTTTTTCTCTAAATCTAGAAGTTCCGACCTCATTAAAACCGCTTAATTTACCTAAAAGCACAATTATCCTCACAAGGTAAATACAACAGAACACCCTCATGTTTGCCATTTAATCGCTGATAGCTCAAGATACGGGTTAATCAAGTCATTCTCTAAAATATGGCTGGTAAAATCGCTGATATTTAATAGGACTAATGTCTCATGCAGACTAACCAAAAGATCACTTTACTACGCGCCGAGATGGCAAAATCAGGAATCGATGCTTATATCGTTTCAAATGCTGATCCTCATCACAATGAATATGTCGCTGAGCGGTGGTCTTGTCGTCAGTGGCTTTCTGGCATGAAGGGATCTGCTGGCACTGTGGTGGTGACGGCTGACTGGTGCGGACTCTGGACGGATAGTAGGTATTATGAGATTGCTTTGGGCGCACTTGAAGGCACTGAGGTAGAGCTAATGCGTAGTAGCGACCTCGATACACCGGCTATCGATAAATGGTTGAAATCCAATCTTAAAAGTGGTCAAACTGTTGGATTCAATGGTGCAGATACTGACCTGAAACAAGCGAGAGAATGGGTTAAGCAATTTGATCAAGCATCACTTAAAGCACTTACTGACTTAGATCTTATCAACACCATCTGGAAGGATCGCCCAGAAGCACCTAAGGGCGAATTATTTCTCGTAGATGACAGCTACGCTGGTCAGAGTATAGAATCTAAAATCACTGCTGTGCGCGATGAAATGACCACAGCAGGGGTAGAGGCTTACCTACTGGGGCGCACCGACGAGTCTTGCTGGTTATTTAATTTCCGAGGCACTGATATTGCCAAGAACCCTACTCCCTATTGCTTTACTCTCATTACTCAGGAATCGGTCATCTTCTATGTGGATACAGAAAAATTAACCCCAGTAGCAAAGGCTAAATTTGAAGCCGCTGGAGTCACCATTCAGGACTACGACACGGTCAAAAAAGATCTAGAAGAACTCGATTCTTCAGTGCGTATTCTGATCGTGCCAAACTACATCAGCTATCAGCTCTCCGAGGCGGTTAAGCAATGCATGCAGATCGAGTCTCGCGCTATCGTCACTGATCTAAAGGGAGCCAAAAACGCGACCGAGGTAAAGCACCTTAAGAAAGCACTGATCGATGATGGTGCCGCAATCGTGAAATTTTACACCTGGCTTTATGGATGTCTTCGCAATGGAGAACAAGTCACTGAACTATCGGCTAGCCGCAAGCTAGAGGCCTGCCGCGCTGAGTTTGAAGGCTACCGTCATGTCAGCTTTGATTCCATCATGGGCTACGGTCCAGACGGTGCACTAAACCACTATTGCGTAGATGAAGCATCTGATAAGCCAGTCATCCTAGAGAATATTTTCCTTATCGATTCAGGTGGAAATTTCGTCCACGGCACCACTGACACTACCCGCACCATTCCGATGGGCGAGCCTACGCAGCTTCAGAAAGAAGATTACACTGCCGTGCTTCATGGTATGTTAGATCTCCTCTTGCTTGAATTCCCGGAAGGCGCAACAGGTGGGCAACTGGATGGAATTTGCCGTCAGGCAATGTGGAAACATGGTCGTAATTTCAAGCATTCAACCGGCCACGGAGTTGGCTTTGGACTCGAAGTCCATGAAGGACCACAGCATATAGCTGCGAATAGCCCAGAGCAAATCAAGCTAGGAATGATCTCGACGATCGAACCTGGATGCTACCGCTCAGGCGAGCACGGTATCCGTATCGAGAACATGGTTCATACTGTTCTCAGCCACGAAAACGAATTTGGTCGTTTCTTTAAGTTCGAAAACCTTACTTTCTGCCCGATCAACACCGACCTTATCGAAAAGTCGATGCTACCACAGCACCTCATCGATTGGCTTAATAATTACCATCTTGAAATACTAGAAAAACTGTCCCCTCTCCTCAACGAAGAAGAGCAGGCTTGGCTGAAGCACGAGTGCCGTCCTATCGTTTAATCTGAGGCGAAATAGCTAACTAAGCTAAGTAGCAGCCAATTCCCTGCAAGAGCATTTATCAATCTCTTGAAGGGAGATCGATTGCATAGCCTAGAGATTCATCCCTAGGACAAAGTCAAACAAAACAACCCGTGCTGAAGGCACGGCGGAAATCAGCGGGGATAGCTATGGTGACGATTTGGGATAATCCGAGATTCAAAATATATGCCTAACTACACATTTTTGCACTGTGCCTTCAGCACAGTATGCTTCTACCATTCTCACCTAGGGATAAATCCCTAGGCTTTGAAGACTTAATCCCTTCAGGATCCTAGAGCACTTGATCGCACTAGGCAGATCATTCTAAAATTCGTCATACGCGCTCTCCCCATGCTCGGCTAGATCTAGTCCGCGGTCTTCTTCTTCTTCGCTAACTCTGTCGCCGATCGTCTTCTTGACGATGATCATGATAATGGCTGTGGCTATTGCTGACCATACGACGGTAACGCCCAAACCGGTGAGTTGGATTCCAAGTTGTTCCATGACTGGTTTCACACCGCCATTTCCACCGAGAGCTGTTTGGCCGAAAAAGCACAGTAGTATCGTTCCTAAAATACCACCTACTCCGTGAACTGCAAAGACGTCTAATGAGTCGTCTATTTTTAACTTAGTCCTTATCAAAGCCACAGAGAAGTAGCAAACGATGGCGGCAATGGCTCCTATGCAGATCGCTCCCATGGGACCGACTACTCCTGAAGCAGGAGTGATGGTGGCGAGACCTGCGATGAGGCCAGTGACCATTCCGATGAGGCCAGATTTCCCATGTAATACTTTCTCAAGAATAGCCCAGACGAGTGCTGCTGTGGCAGCGGAAAGGTGAGTGACAAGCATTGGCATTCCGGCATCTTTCCCGGCAGTAAGGTTACTACCAGCATTGAAGCCAAACCAGCCTACCCAAAGCATTGCAGCTCCGATGAATACCATTCCAGGGTTATGTGGTAACGGTGGGTTCTTAAGGAAGCCTTTACGCTTTCCAAGCATGATCGCCATGACGAGAGCAGAGACACCAGCTGTCGCGTGGACAACAATACCGCCCGCGAGATCTACTACTCCCATTTCCCCAAGCCAACCACCACCCCAGACCCAGTGACAAGTAGGTGCGTAGACGATGACGAGCCAGAGTGCTGTGAAGAGCAAGATAGCGCTAAATTTCATCCGCTCAACCACTGCACCGATGAAGAGTGCAGGAGTGATGATAGCGAAGGTCATCTGAAACATGATGAAGAGTGATTCAGGGATAGTTAATCCATCTGCAACACTATCCGTGGTGATTCCTTTAAGAAAAGCGAGATCGAGATTCCCTATCCAGCCACCATTGCCACCGCTGAAACAGAGGCTATAGAGACAAACTACCCACAAAATAGAAGCTAGACAGGCAATACCAGCAGTCTGCGCCATGACGGAGAGCACATTCTTAGAGCGCACCAAACCTCCATAAAATAAAGCTAAACCGGGCATCGTCATAAATAAGACAAGTGCTGTAGCGGTGAGAATCCAGGCGCTATCTCCGGAGTTAACAGAGGCTAATGAGGACAGGGATTCACCCACGGAGGTAGAAAGTATGCTATTAATATGATTCATAATTGATGCTGCTTGATAAGCGCTCATGTAAACTATGAAATTCACTCATCAGGTAAAGTATGAAATGGGTCATCAAACGGAAAGAAGGAAAACAAAAGGGTATTCCTTGAACTATCTTGCTCCAAAAATACTCGTCCCTACTCTCACATAAGTAGCACCCTCTGCGATGGCAGTCTCGAAATCACCGCTCATTCCCATGCTCAGATGTGGAAGCTTACAATGATGAGATTTTTCTAGCTGGTCTCTCAGATCAGCTACTTTCCTGAACCACACCCTGGCATCCTCTGACGCACTCACAGCTGGTGGAATGCACATCAGGCCGGTGATCTTGAGGGCTTTCAATTCCAACAGATCAGTAAAACATCCCTTTAACTCTTCCACACTGAAGCCTCCTTTACTCGCTTCGTCACCGATGTTCACTTGGAGAAGGACGGAAGGGTTTAACTCCATGTCGGCAGCCACATTATTAGTGTATTTAGCGAGTTTGAGAGAATCGATGCTGTGGATGACCTGGAATAAACCGAGCACCTTGCGAACTTTATTCCGCTGCAATCCACCGATGTAATGCCACTCTAGATCCTCCGACAGAGCAGGGATTTTCTCTTGTCCTTCCTGTAGCTTGTTTTCACCAAATATTTTCTGCCCCGCATCAATCGCTTTTTGCACATGCTCCGCTGGCCAGGTCTTACTGACGGCAATGAGTTCTACCTCATCCGCATTTCTTCCCGCCAGCTCACAGGCCTTGCAAATACGCTTATTAATTTCTGTTAAATGTTGCTCCACACTCATGACTCTACCCTTTCAGCCATCCAGCTACATCCTTAGCGAAGTAGCTGAGAATAATATCAGCACCCGCGCGCTTAATGGCGGTGAGACTTTCTAGCACCACTGCTTTTTCATCCAACCATCCCGCGGCTGAGGCACTCTTGATCATGAGGTATTCGCCACTGACCTGATAGGCCGCTACCGGGAGGGTGGTGGATTCCTTCACTCTAACAATCACATCTAAATAAGCACCCGCTGGCTTTACCATAATCATGTCGGCACCTTCTTCTTCATCGAGGATGGCCTCTCTAACAGATTCGCGGACATTGGCATAATCCATCTGGTAGGTCTTCTTGTCGCCCATCTTAGGAGCAGAGTCTAGCGCACCACGGAATGGACCGTAATAGGCAGAAGCAAATTTCACCGTGTAGGATAAAATACTTACCTCTGGGAAGCCCGCGTCATCTAGTCCCGTGCGGATGGCGGCAACCCTGCCGTCCATCATATCGCTCGGCGAAATGATATCCGCACCAGCTTTAGCATGGCAGATGGCTTGTTTGGTTAAAATTTCTACTGATTCATCATTCACTATCTCCCCGTCTCGGACCACGCCATCGTGACCATCAGAGTTATACGGATCGAGCGCCACATCGGTGACCACTACTAGCTCAGGATAGGCGGTCTTGAGCGCCTTGATGGCACGCGGGATGAGGCCATCGTCATTCCAGCATTCATCGGCAGTCTCGTTCTTGAGCTTGTCATCGACAGCTGGAAAGATCACCACAGCCGGCACTCCGAGCGCATAAGCCTCCCCTGCTTCCTTGACTAATCCTGAGAGCGACCATCGCTTACATCCCGGCATCGCCTCAATAGATTCATCCACATCACCTTCATGCACGAATAATGGATAAATAAAATCACTGGCGCTGAGGCTGATTTCTCTAACAAGATTCCTTACCCCTACGGATTTTCTATTACGTCTTGGTCTGTGATGCATATCTTTATTTAAAACAGAGAAAGCAACATGTATAGGATTAATACCAGCTTGCTCATCCTATCATTTACTGCAAGAGTCGCCAAAAGCAACGAGAAATAATGACCAGCCATCTACTCGCAGTCCTCACCGCCACCTTACCAGTATTCATTATCGTCATACTGGGCGTAGGCTTGCGCAAATGGAACATCATCGACAGAGCGATAGATTCCGGTCTCACCAAGCTCCTCCTGAACCTCCTGCTACCCTGCTTTATCCTGCACAATATCATCGGTAGCGAAGTCGCGTCTGATTTACCTAAAGTCCTCACTCTGGCTACTCTTGGCGCGGGAATCGTCATCGTTTCACTCATCATCACCTATGCAATAGCCCCCCAACTAGGCATGGGGAAAGGCGAAGGTAGGAGATCATTTACAGTAGCGGCAGGTCTTCAGAACTACGGGTTCATGGTAGTGCCATTACTGATGTCTCTCTATGGCGACAAAGAACTTCTCGCGACACTCTTTCTTCACAACCTCGGTGTGGAGCTCGCTATCTTCAGCATCGGCATCATGATCTTTACCGGTAAGTTCACACTGAATCCGAAAGTATTCTTAAAAGGACCAGTAATCGCTGTTTTCATCGGTATTTCACTCAATATCACTCATCTAGAATCATTGATCCCAATCCCAGCCCTCACCAGTATCGGTTGGCTAGGAGCAACTGCTGTCCCTTTATCCTTGATCGCTATTGGAATGAGTATTGGAGAGCTCTTACCAGAGACTAAATACAGCCTAAAAGTAAGTTTTTCAGCCATCTTGATCCGCCTGATGATACTGCCTGCACTGATCATCAGCATCGCCTATTTCCTCCCACTAGATGACTCAGTAAAAAAAGTCCTCATGGTTCAAGCTGCGATGCCAGCCGCACTTTTCCCCATCGTTCTAGCCAGACACTACGGCGGTAAACCCTCGCTCGTCACCGAGGTAGCCATCACCACAAGCATCGTAAGCTTCCTCACAATGCCGCTAGTGATTGTCGCAGGCAGTTATCTACTCGACCTCTAAGCTCCAGCCATCCTTACCATCTTTGACGATCCAGCCTAGCGCTTTGAGCTCATCTCTGAGTTCATCGCTCTTTGCCCAGTCTTTATCAGCTCTGGCTTGCCAGCGTTGCTCGGCGAGTTGTTGGATCTCTTTAGGGATCTCTAATTCTTCTTCTTGCTTCACCTCTGGCAAAACGATGCCAAATGCATGGAGCATGAAGTGCAGCCCCTTCCACTGGACCAGCGCATCATCTTCATTTTGAGCACGTTTAAGAGCACCGAACATCGCACCAATAGCGCGCTGGGTATTCAGGTCTTCATTCAGACCTAGCCAGGCATTCTCAAAGAGCCCTTTGTCTTTTAAATCTATCAGATCAGCGTAGCTCGGCGCTTCATCTACCCCTGCTTTTTCCGCCAGAGCACGTTCTGCTTTATGAATTTTTCCTATGGCTTCATGGGCTGCATGAAGACCATCTAAAGTAAAATTCATCTGCTTCCGGTAATGCGCCCCGATGAGAGCATACCTTACCTCTGTTGCAGTATACCCCATCTCTAACAGATCCTGGAGGCGATAGAAATTCCCCTTACTCTTCGCCATCTTAGATCCATCTACGAGCAGATGAGTGATATGAAACCAATGAGCGGCAAAGTCGCCACCGCATGAACATTTACTCTGCGCTATCTCATTCTCATGGTGCGGAAACACAAGATCCTCCCCGCCAGAATGGAGATCAAAACTCTCCCCTAGATACTCGCGGATCATCGCAGAGCACTCAAGGTGCCATCCCGGGCGTCCATCTTCCCATGGGCTTTGCCAGAAGTTCTCGCCATCTTCATCGCGCCGCGTCTTCCACAGCACGAAGTCTGCCACGCTGTCCTTCTCATACTCATCCGCATGATTCGCACGCGCGTTCTGAGTTTTCCCCAGATCCAAGTCTCGTTCGTCTAAATGAGAAAGCGCACCATACTCCGGGTAAGATGAAATTTTAAAGTAAACCGAGCCATCAGCAGCCGCGTAGGCATGCCCCTTCTCGATGAGTTCCTCGATCATCACGATCTGCTGCGGAATATGATCCACCGCAGCCGGCTCAATATGCGGGATGAGGCAGTTCAGCGCGGCGCAATCCACATGAAATTTCTCCGTCCAGCCCTGAGTGAACTCTTTGAGGGATTTACCTGCGGCCTGTGAGTCACGGATCGTCTTGTCATCCAAATCGGTGAGATTGCGCACATGCTTAGTCTTCATGCCACCCAACTCCAGTGCACGGCGGAATACGTCCTGAACCACGAATGTGCGAAAATTCCCAATGTGAGCGGGACCATAGACCGTCGGACCACAGCAGTAAAATCCGAAGGTATCGTTATCGATAGGCTTCAGCTCGCGGAGCTCTCTGGCTAGGGTATCATAAAGGCGCATGAGGATGGTCTAAACATATCCAAAGAGATTTCAAGCGTTAATCAGACCAGACTCGCCAATATTCAGCGCGTAGCAGGTAGCGCCCTTCGGGGCTGAGTAGCAAGTAGCCAAGGATCTTTTTTTCGGAGAAAATAGATCGCTACACGCTACCTCGAAGAGAAGCTACCCGCAACAACCACACCAACACTAGATCCACACACTAAATCAAACCCGCAGTTTTGAAATGCATCTTAGCTACTTTATCGAGCATCTCCACTCCGTGTTTAGATTTCATTTCTTTAGCGGCTTGAATGACATTTTCACCAGCACCTAGAGGTAAAACCAGACCTCCAGCTTCACTCGCCCGCTCTATCCAGCTGACAAATGCTTCACGCGCCAGTATCGATGCCGCAGCCACCGCCACATCGCTCTCACCTTTCGTTCTCTGGGTGAGTTCTATATGCTGAGCCGAGGCTTCGCGGCTGAGCATTCCTTCCAGTAGTTCCTTGCGTGCAAACTGATCGCTCAGCGCGCTCGGGCAGCTAGGCACCTTCTCGGCGAGACTCGCGATCACTTTGGCATGCCCCCAGGCAAGAAGTCGGTTGAGGTTACCAAATTTGGTATAAAGCTCGTTATATTTCTCCGGCTTCAGCGAGATCACCTCCCAAGACAGCCCCTTAATCCCCCTGACTATCCCAGCGAGCTTCTTAATCCTCGCTGAACTAGAGATCCTCTTACTATCCATAATCCCCTTCTCCAAGAGCTCTCGCGAGATCTCCTTATTCACATAAGCCCCAGCGATCACTAACGGACCGAAAAAGTCCCCCTTACCGCTCTCATCAACTCCAAAATGTGGTTCAAACATCTCTGGCATCAATATTTCTTCATTTCCCAACCGAGCTTCACCAATGATCTCCGGCTCTAAAATAAATCTAACAAAATCCTCAGTCCCCTTCCCCTGCACTAAAACCTTAGGCCCCTTTTCATAGACAGTCACATTAGTAGCTCCTGTAGAGTCCTTCTTCATCGCGTGCCAAATTGCCCATTGCTTATCACCGAACTCAAACCCACGTTCTTCACAAATCTTCTTAAGTTTAGGAATATCCTTTGGATCTATCTTAGTGGTGTAGGTGTTCATCGCCATCTTTTTATGCTAAATAAGCAGCCCTCACCATTTTAGTCACCGCACCAGGACATTCATTTAGCTCCAGATCGCCAATACTCGATACCGCCTGCACACCAATTTGTGTGTTCGTCAAAAACACCTCATCCGCATCTAACAAATCCGCTAAAGAAACCGTATCTTCACTCACATTCATTGCCACCCTTCGCGCCGCTCTCATCACCAACTCACGTGTCACTCCTGGCAAGCAACCACTTTCCAGATCCGGTGTAAACAGCTCACCATCCTTCACAATAAATAGATTCGCCGTAGCGCACTCCGCCACATCACCCACAGAATTCAGGAAAATCACCTCATCCACTCCAGCCTGCTTAGCCTCATGCAAAGCCATGATGTTTTCAGCATACGACCCACACTTAATCCCTGCCACCGGACTGCGTTCATTCCTTATAAACTCACTTAATACCACCGCACTAACCTCACTCCTCAGCGGCGCCACATCAGCCTCTATCATGTAGAGATCACAGATCGCCGTGATCCGCACTTTCACTCGTTCATCATTCAGATCATTCGCCGCTAATAAAGTTTTAACATCCCCAGCCAAATCCGCCTCCATCATATTAATCCCTAATCGCTCCAAACCAGCTTGCAACCGCACCATGTGGAGATCAAATCCCTTAATCTCCCCATGATTCGCCAACATCGTCTCGAAAACGCTCAAGCCAAGCTGCACATCTTTATTGCGAAACGAAACCTGCGCAGCGTCTTCATCCACTAGCTCACCATTGAAAATTACCTTGTTCATTGTCGCAGCAGTTTAATCTAACAAAGTTTTAAATCCACAGAATAACTTAGAATTTTCAGGAGGCAGCTCAGTCAGTAGCTCATCGTTGTCCATAAATGCATCACAAGCAGCGAAGAAATCAGCCTCAGTCTGCACCCTTCTTATCTGCTGCTCAAACTCGGCATCGATCCCTTGGGAGATATAAATCATGTATTTCTTCATCTTATTCACATAATTCTGCTCATGATAAACCGACCACTCCTTCGCCAACTCCTCAAAAAGCAACTGCACATAACCACGGAGGTCTCTCCGTGTAGGAGCCAGCACCTCTGTCCCGGCAAAACTCTGCCGGAGTTGTTCAAAGATCCACGGACTCCGTATCGCCCCCCGGCCTACCATCAGACCAGCCGCTCCAGTTTTCTGATGATACGCTCGACCCGTAGCCACATTCACCACATTACCATTGGCGATCACGGGGCACTTCATCCTACTCACGGCCTCGCGGATACATTCATCGTGCACCGGAGTTTGATACTTCTCTTTCACCGTGCGGCCATGGATGGCCAGAGCATCTATATCATGCTGAGAAAAGACATCCAGTATCTGATCAAACTCATCGACCTCATCATACCCAATCCGCGTTTTCACAGTAAACAGTTTCCCTCTATTTGAGCATACCTCACGCATCGCGCCTAATATCTCATTCACAAGCTCCAGATTCCGCAGCAGTCCACCACCAGCATCTTTCCGACAAACCGTAGGCGCTGGACAACCTAAATTAATATCCATCCCAGCAATATCATAGTCTAACAAAAACTCCGACGTCCTCACCAAGCTCGCTATATCCATCCCTATCATCTGCGCGAAAATCGGTTTCCCTGTTTCATTATGTGTGATCGAACGCAGGATTTTCTTCTCCGGGCTACTATCCCGATGCACCCGAAAATACTCAGTCACAAAATAATCTGGCCCCCCACCATACTGACCCATCACCCGCATGAAGGCCAAGTCCGTGACATCCTGCATAGGAGCCAGCGCCAGTAGAGGGCTAGCACTTGAGTTTCTAACATGGTCGGTGAACATAAATATAATGAACAATGACCAAGGAAAAATGAACAGCAAAAAGCACGTAAAAACCCATTGTTCATTGCTCGCATGCCACCCAGTTCAGTGTTTTCCCTTGCCATGGCAGCACTAAATATGATATATAGTTAGCCACTATGTTAGAAATTCATTGCCCAGATTGTTTATCATCAAATATCCTAGAAGACCGTCAAGTAGCACGCGATATCAATTGCATTACCTGCGGCGCCACTTTCTTTGTAGAAAAAATCACAGAGGAAGAGCATACACCAGACATCCATCTAGAGCGTGCCACTATCCCGCTAGAAGGCCCACCAAGCAAGGTCATCATCACCACCGGGCCGCCGCCATTTGACTACGATATCATCGACACTATCTTCGTCCTAGACACACTCAATAAGAAGTTCTTCTCTGATTTCAGCCCATCAGTAGCATTCGATGGTGCTAAAAAACAACTTAAACAACGTGCAGACAAGCTAGGTGGCGATGCCGTTATCAACTGCCAGTTCGACTACCGCGTCTCCGCCGGCCACGGCATCTTCGGAGTCATCCACGATCTTGAGATCTTTGCCTACGGAACCCTAGTAAAGAGAGCGTAGCCAAAGACGATCACGCGACCGAGACACTAGCTCAGGCATTTCACCTTTATGAAGCCAGCGATAAAGATGACCCATCAAAATTATATTCAGAAACACGCAAATTAAAAATCAGTAAAACTGCCCTAAAATCTTAATTGTTTGCATTTGAAATTCTATTGATCGTCTGTTACAATATCACTCGTAATTCTACACCACTAAATCAATCAACTAGCTAACTACCATAGGCTAATCACCGCCATCTCTTTAACAATGCTTCCAATCACCAAACCATCAATTTGGGCGTTATCTATGCTGATCTTATCCCTTACTTTCTCTTCATGCGTATGGATGAAGTCAGTTGACAAGCGTGTGAAAGAATCCAGAGACAGCGTGGAGAACAAATACCTTCAAGAAGTCCGAAATCATAATAAGGGTGTCAATAATACACTCAGCATTAATTGGAATCAGGGGCTTGAGAAAATGTACTTGTCGAATCCTAGCCTAATCCAAGCAGATTTCCGATTAGCCGATGCTAAACAGCGGCAAAAGCAAGTATGGACGCGCATGATACCAGGGCTATCGGTAGGCTTAAGCGACTCATTCACACTCGAAGATTTTGGCGATGCCTTTTCTGGTTCTCGCTTCAGAATTAACAGCTTCATTTCTTTGGGGAACCTTATCGATCTTCCCCAGACAATCTACACTAATAAACTCACTTACTTGGGCTCAGAACTCCAAGCAGAAAACACAATGCGACAGCAAGTAATCGCACTTTATAGGCTATTCCAAGAACAGCGATTACATCGCATAGAAAAACAAGCTCTCGGACTTGAGTTTAGCCTACTAGAATCAGTTTCAGAAGTCGATAATGAAACCTATTTAACCATGAAACTCAAACACGAAGAGGCTTACGAAACATGGGAAAACAATATAAAAACATGGGAAACTAAAGTAGGTGATTTCTTCATGGATGGATACGATACAATCCATCTAGACCCTAAGCAGATTCCGGATATTTTATACAAACCCAGCGAGCTCGACTTCACTGACACTTCTCGTTGGGGCTTACTACAACTTAACCTGCTCGCCCTAGAAAGTATTGCGGAAGATGGGCGAGTCCTTGATGCTTACCTAAGGTATCTCCCCAGAGCTAATTTATCTGTAACCGCCCCCTCCATTTATAGTAACTCAAGTAACCAAAGTTTCGATCCTGCGTTAACCCGCTTTGGACCATCATTTAACTGGAATCTAGATTCCCAAGGCTACATCAGCCAACAACTCGACAGAATTAAGCGAGAATCACCCTTAAAAGAATGGCGCAAGGACAAAAGAACTAGAGAAGAAGTAGCTAAGTTGATGGAAGGGAAAGAAGCCCTGATCGAGGTTCAACAAGAGCTTGTTACCCTAAAATCTGCCATGGATGTTTATAAAAAAGCGGTCAGGGCCGGACTCATCAAGGATCCAGAAAGCGCTGTGCAGATGATGCGGAGACTTAAAGAAAGGGAAGTTCGCTTCCTGGCTAAGGAAATCGAAATTTGCTCTGCCTTCTGGCTAATCGATGAGCAACGCTGGAAACCAATCACCAAGCGCTGGCTCGAAACACGGAAAACCCGCACAGAAATCAGAGAAAAAAACACTAAAAGTAACGAACTAAGAGTTAAAAGCCAGTTCAAAAAATGGTTTGGGAAAAGTGAAAATCAGTAAGTAATTAACAGAGTTGTGATCAATGATCTCTACCCAAAAGCTTGACTTCAACAGATCACGCTCCTAAAACATTTGAAATTTAATTACTCCAATTACCATCATGAATCATTCCATACTCAGGCTTTTATCCATTAAAAAAGTATTGCTCATCACAAAAGCTTCATTGGTCATTGTCTCCTGCGTATTATTAAACTCTTGTGACAAAGAAAATAATGAATCAGCTACCTCACTTGATACTGCGCCAGAGCCAATTATCTGGGACTGGAATAATTATGCCCTAGCCACTGAAATGCACCTTAGTGCTATCCCAGTGGATATACAGCCTAAGGAAAGCTATGAGGTGCAGAGTGAGGGATCGGGCAACATGACCTTTGAAGTCACAGAGAAAAACACTACCGTCAAGAAGGATCAGCTCATTGCTAGAATGAATGTGGAAAATATCGGAGATCAAGAGAAACGCCTCAGAATCCAAATGGAGAAAACCGAAATAGCAACGATGAAAGCTGATGAACTAGACATCCCTGAAAAGAAAAAGCTGGCGAAGGAAGAGCTAGATGAAGCTCGTAGGACAGTGAAGCGTATCAAACTAATCCTAGGCAACCCAGCAATCAAAGAATATTCTGCAGAACTGTTTAGCGGAGATATAGGAAATATTGATGAAAAGGCAATGGAAGAGGCCGAAAATGCTCTCAGCCTCGCTGAAAAAAAGTTTGCCTTTGCTGAGGATTTTGAGCAAAGGATCCTAGAAGGCGACCGCGCCCTGCAAGATATGGATACCAAGCAAGACAAACGCACTCTAGAAATAGCCAAGGATCGCTCACTTTATAAAGCTCCTTTTGACGGAGAACTCAGGCTGGAAGTCAACTTTGTTGGAGGACAAAAGGAATACACGGTATCTTCTCGTGAGACGATAGCCACACTCAATAATTACGATGAGATTCACGCTTACCTCAAAGTAGCTAATTCTGACTGGATCAGTCTCGATCCTAATAGACTCTACTTACAGCTTAGTGACACGGAGAACACCTTACTCGAATTTAAGGATGACCGAATTGAAAAAGATAAGCGGACCCAGCGAGAGGAACGTAAATATATCTTTTCGGTGCCACTCAAAGAAAACACCAAGCTAAAACGCCTAACTGGGACTCAGATGAACTCCACCCTCATCTATCGTCTCCCTGAGCAATGTTACATCGTCCCTAAATACGATATTTCACTCTACGCTCTGGGTAAGACAGATTCTCTAGTCTGGCGAGATGTAGTAAAAACTCTCTGGCCAAATGCAACGCTTCTAGGCGTTGGTCACAAGCATTTAGCGATTAAGTATTAAGATATGTTATCATGTAACAACATCTATTACCGTTATGCCAGAAAAGCTCCATGGATTTTGGATGACTTTTCTCATGATTTTGGCTCAGGTATTCACCTTATCAAGGGGTTTTCAGGTTGTGGAAAATCTACTCTCCTCAGAGTCATCGGAGGCTATCTTAAACAGCAAAAAGGCGAGGTGAGTTTTAATGGCTATCACACTAATAATACTAAGTTCAAAAGAAAATATTTAGGGTTTGTGTTTCAAAAGCTGAATCTACTACCTCTCGCTAGCATTGAACGAAATTTAAACCTGGCGGCGGCCTTAGCCGGAATCCCACAATCAGAAAGAAATATAAATATAGACAAATACCTTAACTTACTGGGGCTTGGAGAGTTCAAAAAAAGATTGCCCATGTCAATGTCGGGAGGACAACAACAACGCGCAAGCATCGCCCGAGCACTAATCAAAGAACCTAAAGTATTACTTCTAGATGAGCCTACATCAGGGCTTGACGATTTAAACACAGAGGTGATCATTAACGTTCTCAAAGAATTTATCAATGGCGGTGATCGCATAGCTATTATCTGCACACATGACTCTAGACTCGACAACATAGCCCATGATATCTTGGATTTTAACCGCTTCCTACCTATGGAAGGACACCTGGAAGCGCTGGCTGGAACAGCCGGGTAGTATTCTGGCGCGCGCAGTGGTCACCATCGTCATGGTGTGCTTGTCCGTTCTTCTGCTTGTGGGCTTCCGCATGCAGATTGAACGCTTGAAGACAGAAGTAGCGAGCTTTGGCTTGGATAACCTACTAGTCATTGAGACCATCACTCCACAGGACATCACAGCTGGTATTTCCTCAGGCAGATTCCGTAGTATTCAGAGACACGGTCCACTATTCACAGCACGCAAGATGCTAGCCTCAGCCAATGGTAGTAACGGAAAAAACGCTGCCGTGATCGGATATTCAGATGAAGACATCCGCGGGCTATTACCCTATCTCAAGTATGGCCATGAAATGTTCGTATTATCCACAACCATGCCTCAAGGCGTGGCTGTAGATTACACCCTCTCTGGCAATAGCTTCACTGCCGTCGCCCTCCAGCCCCAAGATAAACTCCTCCAACTCATCCAGGGAGACACTTTATTTATCCCCATCAATAGGTTATCTGAGATCGAGAAACGTGGCTATTCACTCATTTATTATCTACAGAGAGAACCAGACGCTCCGGAAATAACAGACATCACTGAAGCCATTCAGCGGGTATCTAGAGCGGATGGAAATGGCAAAATAGATATCAAAAGTGCCGACTTAATTAAGAAAAGGCTAGAAAAGTTGGAAGGCCAGCAGAACTCCATGAAATTCTGGCTAGCATTAATCCTAGGTGGTGCACTTTCCCTGATTTACGGCGTCCTTTCTATCTTAGAGTTTCGCCAGAGCATGTACATTGCCGCACTTCTTAAAAGTTTTGGCGTTTCGCGGCTATTACTTGGATTGAGATCTATCATCGAAAATATTCTCATTGTGAATACCGTTACTATTGGAATCATTTATACTCTATCACAGTATCATGACACTATTTTTGCAGCTCTCAGAATGAAAACCGGTGTGGATATCAACACTCTCTACTGGGGACAAGAAACTATCTGGACGATCATGGCTGCGAACATCGGCGTGCTGATTAGCTCCATTCCTGTGTTCTTGGCATTGCGTAAACAAGTTGGAAATATCTTAGAGTAAAATCATGTCATCTAAAAACCATTATGGTTAATTAGACTTGCCTGATGTCGATTCTAAAACCTGGATCGCGCTCACCTAAACCGCGCTTGTGATTGTTATTTTCTAGCCCATTCAGCCTCATTCAAGGAAAGTTTCCAAAACAAATACCCCTACTACAAATATTACCAAGAAGCTCCGCTTTTCTAAGGCTTATTTTGGGTAGGTCGTGCCTTAAGATTTTTTGCCCTCGAGTTTTTCTTCCGTGGCTACCTGCTTTTTTCATTAAAGCCTAAGATGGGCGACTCAGCATTCTTCGTCTCAATGGTCCCCTACTGTATGCTGCATTTCGGCAAACCATTTCCTGAAACTATTTTTGCCATTATCGGCGGAATTATTTTCTGCTGGATCGCCGCCAGAACCAAGTCCATCTGGGGCGCCGTCGTCCTGCACATAGCACTCGCTATAGCGATGGACTTCTTTGCCATTGCCCAGAAGCTCAATTGGATTGGCTAAACAAACCCACTCCCAACACCTAGGTGCCAAGGTGCCTTAAAGCTTTAGAATCTCGAACAACGAGTTCATTGACACCGTCTTAAAGTTGAGCTAGGTGGCTACTTCTACTCTCTCATATTGTTCTGCATATTTCGCAGGGTGAGGTCTTCGGTCTTTTGGGTGTGCGGTGGGACCAGGAAGAGTTTCGGGAGTGATTTTTGAATGAGTGATACCTCTAATTCACTATTTCATATGAGTCACAGGGTTCACGAGCATTCTCAATGATAGAACCGACCCTATTTTTCATATGAAGCGAAGAAAAGTTTGTCCCGCTATATATCCAGAAATAGACCCTTCATTTAGGTGCTTTTTGCCGTATATCACTACTTTATTGAACCTAATAATCGGAGAAACAAAAACGCTGTAACCATTACAGTTACAGCGTTTTAAATTGGTTACGGGAGTAGGATTTGAACCTACGACCTTCAGGTTATGAGCCTGACGAGCTACCTGGCTGCTCCATCCCGCGATTAAAATTTACTAAGCCTTCCATGTGTATTTCGGACTCGGGCGGAAAGCTAGTGTATGTTTAGCGGAATCACAAGTACTTTCTGTATATTCTACTAATTATTTTCGTCCTGCTCCATGAGGTCGTAGAGCTTGTCGGCAAGCTCTACTGTGAGTTCTTCTAGTTGGCCGCTTAGCTTGATATTTAACCACACTCTGAGCGTCGTGCTATCGATTGGGTAGACGTCAAATACGTTGGTATTACCCTCAAATACTCCTGGAGTAAGCCCTAGTACAATTTCACCTGAAAAGGCCCCTATCCTATCGACAATCTTCTCAGCCACAATATTTTTTGGATGATCTGCCAATGGATTAATTTCGTTATCTTTTCGCTTTGAGCTAGATACATCAATGGCCTGTTGTGGGGATTTAGCACTATCAACAGCATATTTAAATTTACCATTCATTATAATAAGATCATTAAGCCCGCAGTTCATGTTTTCAACTGTAACATGGGTGTCTGTACCTTGGTTTTCAATAATGAGGGTTCCTTTATGAGCACCGAGTAACGAATAACTGTTTCGTAGGTCTTTCATTTGCAATATTTTTAGCAACTGAAAGCGATCCCCTCTGATAATGAGACTACTGGCTTTTTTTTCACCATTAAATTTAAGTCCCTTATCTATTCCACTCATAGACCTTGAGTTCCCATTTAGCTTCACGGTTGTAGCCACTTTAATGCCCTCTACTGAGTTGAATTTACCAGACAGCACCCCACTACCGTCAATCGTTCCACCTAGCCATTCTTCATAGCTTTCACCAATGAGGTCAATGACCTCTACATCGTCAAAACTATAATTCCCTGTCAGCTCTGGCTGAGATTTAACCTGAATGGATGCGTTTAATTTTAACTCTCCAGCACCGAGTTTAAATGATGCTGATTCTATGACCACTTCACCTGAGCTCTTACAGATGACTTTCATGTGATTGATCGCTGCATCTTTCAGCCAGCTATGCGAAAATGTTCCCCCTATGATATCGATCTCCCATGAGCCCTCACCTCTCACAATGTTTAGCCCTGCCCCTTTGATCGATCCAGCAGAGCTTTCTGTGTCACCCCAGAGGAGGGTGGCATCAAATACCTGGATAGTATCAATATTAAGTGTTTCATATTGTTTAAATAAACTGGAATAAGCTGCCATCGCTATTTCATCTGTATCTGCTCCTGTCTTGAGCTTTAATTCCATCTTTAAGATATTTAATTCCTTTCCACTCCAACCTGAGAAGTAATTATCTCCAATACCGAGTGGTGAGAGCTGAACCCCTTGGAAGTTTGCCATTTTTTTCGCTTTAGTCACTGATCTTCGACCTACGACCGATACGTCTTTTTCCATCACATACCAATCCTCAAAAAAGGAGCTTTTAGTTTCGCCCAAAGTGAGCATTGAGAAGAGCATTTCGCCATTTAGCACGCCACCTTTGTCTCTGGTAATATCGGAAATCTCCACTTCACCGGCATTTAAACCTATCGCTAGCTGTTGCTGCACATCTACTTTATACGCTTCTGAATTAGGGCGGCTAATCAGGTAAAACCAGAGGATGACCACACCAATAATAGCTAGGGTTACTAGCCTTAATACCAAACGAATGATTTTAGGGGTTATTGAAACTGAACCAGTGTTATGCATAAACTGGAATAATAAGCCCTGCTTGGAAAGCCATTGTTCAATTCTGTTATTAAACGATGCTTCTAATATTTCTAATTCCGGATCCATGGTTTTCTATTATCGATTCACTTCATTCTGTACAATAAATGGTTCTTCGTAAAGTTTTATGGAGACAGTTTGAGCTTTCCGCAAAAGAATAGTATTCTGGTTCGGTAGTTTTCAAAGTTTCTAAAGCCTCTAGCATT
>Ga0209091_10000241_pt1 | contig 53695 bp, 53 predicted proteins | sample ArcticOcean_MG_C_6_FD_187438 | JGI IMG/M metagenome (GOLD analysis project Ga0209091, IMG submission 187438) | Marine microbial communities from western Arctic Ocean - ArcticOcean_MG_CB8_128 (SPAdes) (version 2) | ecosystem: Environmental > Aquatic > Marine > Oceanic | place: Arctic Ocean...
CCACGCCTTCTCTGCAGCGGCTTTATCTGCATCTTGGTTTTGAGTTTCCCACGTAAATCCAGCACCCATAGCATGGTATGATACGTTGGTTAGTTGACTAAAGAACAACTCTTCGCCGCATTCCCAATCGCCCTTTATAAACTGCACCACTGCGCAATTATGGCCATATCCTAAGCTACGTGCCAGCATGCCAAAGGCGGAACTGCTTTTGCCCTTGCCGTTACCGGTGAGTAATACAGATACGCCTTGTTCTTTATCGGCTTGAGCAATTTTCTTGTCGATTTGCTGCTTAACTTTGCTCATACGTTGTTGGTGTTTTTCATTACTAACAGGTTTTTTCATGGTTACTATCCTCAATATATGCCGCAGTGTACCCATAGGTGCACTAGTCGACAAGGCGTATATTCTAAGATTGATTTAAGAGAGTCGCTTTTAAGTATTAAAGGGCAAAGGATCACTATAAACTGTGGCACATATCAATGACATAAACTTCACGGATACCTGCCATGACGTCTCCCGTAGCATTACGACAGCTGTTTTTAGGTGGTGCTCGATCAGGCAAAAGTGGCCTAGCTGAGCAAGCGGCGATGGATAGTGGCTTAGAGGTGGTCTACGTGGCTACGGCGGAAGTGAATCATAGTGATGAACAAGGCAGCATGATCCACAGAGTGTCTATGCATAAACAACGAAGGCCCAGTCATTGGCGCTTAGTTGAAGAGCCCTTAGCGCTCAGTAAGACCCTGTTTGAGTTAGATCAAACTCCTTGTTGCGTGCTGGTAGATTGCCTAACACTATGGCTTAGTAACCATCTATGCGGGCCTTCTAGGGACCTTGATGCCACACTGGATCAGTTAATAATGCAGGTGAGCAACACGCGTCACCACCTGATCTTAGTAAGCAACGAAGTGGGTTCGGGCATTGTGCCTATGGGTGAGTTAAGCCGTCAATTTCAGGACTATTCGGGGCTGATGAATCAGCGCCTAGCGCAGATATGTGATGAGGTGACTTTGGCTGTAGCTGGATTACCATTAAATTTAAAAAATAAACCTACACATTAACCAGAAGTAATAATTATTATGACTCTTGAATGGATTAATCAGCCGTTAGCAGCACTTGACAATAACGCCAAAGAGCACGGCATAGAGCGCCAAGGACAACTGACCAAACCGCCAGGATCTTTAGGTAGTTTAGAAACCATGGCGGTGCGTTTGTGCGCTATGCAGGGTGTAGATAAACCTAGTGTAGATAATGCTCAAGTAGTAGTTTTTGCGGCTGATCATGGTGTTGCTGCAGAAGGCGTATCTGCTTTTCCTCAAGTGGTGACTGGAGAGATGGTAAAGAATTTCTCCCGTGGTAGAGCCGCTATATGTGCCCTAGCACGACAAAATAACGCCAAGTTTGAGGTGGTAAATTTAGGCACTATAGTGGATTTGTCAGCGATGGAAAATATTGTAGATAATACCGTTATGCCAGGCACTTCTAATTTTGCTCAACAAGCGGCGATGACGCTAGCGCAGCTTTCCCAAGCCATGGCTGCAGGTAAGGCCGCAGTAGATCGTGCAGTGGCCAATAAGGCCACACTCTTTATCGGTGGTGACATGGGTATAGCCAATACCTCAGCAGCCACCGCATTGACTGCATGGGCCACAAGCCAAAGTGTCGCCAGTTTGGTAGGCCCTGGCACTGGTTTAGATGCGCAAGGTGTTTCCCATAAAAGCCAGGTGATAGAGTTGGCATTGGCAAAACATGCTGCTGCCATGACCAGTCCACTGGAAGCGCTGCGCCATGTTGGTGGTTTAGAAATTGCAGCTTTAACGGCGGCTTACCTTCGTGCAGCACAAGTGGGTATGGCCATTTTGGTGGATGGGTTTATTACCACGTCGGCTGCTATCTTAGCCGCCAAAATTCAACCACAAATAGCTGATTGGATGTTCTTTGCACACGCATCTGCGGAACCAGGTCACCAAACTATGATGGCCTCATTGGGTGCAGACACTATTCTTGATTTAGGTATGCGGCTAGGTGAAGGTAGTGGCGCTGGTGTTGCTTTGTCTATACTTAAGAGTGCTTGTGTCACCCATAACGAAATGGCCACCTTTGCAGAAGCTGCTGTTTCTGAAAAGTCGGCCTAACGGCTGCTGATCTGCCATGAGAATTAGCTTGTTGCGCCACGGTAAAACTGAGGCAGACGGTATTTATCGTGGCCACACGGATGTAGCTTTAACTGCTCACGGATTAGCCCAAATGCAGCAGGCTTATGCTGGTTTTTCTTTACCGATAGATTACCTAGTAAGTTCTCAGTTACAACGATGCGCACAATTTGCAGAATTAATTGCGCCTAAGGAGCAACTAGATGAGCGCTTTCAAGAAATATCCTTTGGAGACTGGGACGGAAAATCCCGTGCTGAAATATGGCACAAACAGCCTGAAGCTGTAAGTGCATTTTGGAACAACCCGATGGAAAGCTCGCCACCTAATGGCGAATCAGTTTCGCAATTACAATCAAGGTCTATGGAGGCACTTCATGAGCACGTTGCATGCGCTATTACGCAAAAATGTGAACACATGCTGCTTGTCACTCATGGCGGGGTTATTAGAGCTATCTTAGGTTCTGTTTTACACATGGGTCCTAAAGGGTTGTTTAATTTAAATCTTCCCTATGGCGGCGTAGCTCACTTACATGTGGCGTGTTTTGATGATGCTCGCGGCCAGCCCGACTATCAACTCAGCGTAGACTTTACCGCCAAGCAGGACTTTGTATGATCATTAAGCAACACTATCATGCGTTAATACTCGCTTTTCAGTTCTTAACCCGTATCCCCGTGTATCGCGTATTTTTCATTGCTAATACCACACCATCATCACAAGTGGCAGGTAAAGCGTTGCTCTATTATCCAATCGTAGGCGTGGTCATCGGTGGCTGTTTGGTTTTGTTACCAGTGATGCTAAATTGTTTTGCAGTGGTCGTAAGCCCACAAATGCAGGCGGGTTTGGTGCTGGTACTTTGGGTATGGGTTACTGGTGGATTACATTTAGATGGCTTGGCCGATAGCGCCGATGCTTGGCTTGGCGGTTTTGGTGATAAACAACGTACCTTAGATTTGATGAAAGACCCAACCTGTGGCCCCAGCGCTGTGGTGGTTTTAGTATTGGTGTTATTACTTAAGTGGTTGGCATTAAGTGAGGTGATTGCACATCTTCAAACATTAGCACATTTGTGGTGGTTGGTGCTGGTATTAGTGCCTGTGTTGGCAAGGTTTCAGGTCATGTTATTAGTTGCACACACGCCTTATGTTAGAGGCCTAGGTTTGGGCACAGAGCTTAAAAACCAAGCGCAGGCAAGGTGGATTTGGTTTTGGTTCTCGTCATTAGGTGTATTCATGTTGTATCAGAACCTCTGGTTATCATTAACCATATTGCTAACTGTTGGCCTTGGTTATAGTCTTATGCGCCGTCTGATGATGCAGCGTATTAATGGTTGGACTGGCGATACGGCGGGTGCAAGCATTGAAGTCATTGAGCTACTGTTGCTATTAGTATTGTCTATGTATCTGTATTTGTAAGCGGTTATTAACAGTGCAATAACTTGAATTCCATTCATCTTTAACGTAAAGCTTTCATCCAACGTCTGGCCCCAAACTGACATAATAGAGTCTCCTCTATTTCTTATGTCAACGCTGGAGCATACTTTGATTGGTCGCTATTCCTTTGAGTTTTTCCCACCTAAATCCAGTGTTAGTAGTTTGGCCTTGGATACCTGTCTTGCAGGGCTCGAGTCTTGGCAACCTGAATTCAGTTCAATGACATATGGTGCGGGTGGTTCGAGCCAGGCTGAGAGTTTTAGCGCCGTTCGGCGGTTACAAAAACGTGGTCATGTTGCTGCTGCCCACATTACCGCAGTGGGTGCGAGTGCAGCCGAAGTGAATCAAGCAGCTCAAGCATTTGCTGGAGCTGGAGTAGATCACCTAGTTGCCCTGCGTGGCGACAGCCTTAATGGGGCGTTCATTCCTCATCCACAAGGCTATTCCTACGGCGCCGATTTAGTGGCAGGGCTGCGGCACTGGTTTGATGGGACCATCTCTGTAGCAGCCTATCCAGAGACTCACCCTGAAGCCAGCAGCGCTAGTGCAGATATAGGGCATTTGGCGGCTAAGGTAGGGGCTGGAGCTAGCCAGATTATGACGCAGTATTGCTATGATACAGATGCCTTACTTGGGTTTGCCGATAGTATTCGTGGGTACGCTATTGATGTGCCTATAGTGGTTGGCATTATGCCTATTCACGATATTCAGGCTATTCAACGCTTTTCAGCTCGTTGCGGCGCTACGGTGCCAACGAAGATAGTGGCACAATTTGAGCGACTAAGTGACTCCAATGATCAATTTCAATTGGCCTTAGAAATTGCCTTAAAACAAATTGACCGATTGGCTGACCAAGGGCTTGATCAAGTGCATTTATATACTTTAAATCGACCCCAGTGGGTGCAAGGAATTTTGCACGCCCTCACTGAATCTGGATTAGCTAAAAGTGCGTAAACACCATGCATAAGGTATACTGCGCGGCTTAATTATTTGTATTGCAGATTAGCCGTACTATGGAACCAAAAGCCAAACCAAAAGCGGTCGTTATCTATTCTGGTGGAATGGATTCCTACACCGTATTACACCTCGCTCTGCAACAAGGTTACAAGGTTTACGCAGTGTCGTTTAACTATGGGCAACGCCATAGTAAAGAGTTAGATGTGGCTGTAAAAGTTTGCGCAGATTTAGGGGTCTCTCATAAGCTGGTGGACATTACCGCTATTAATCAGTTGTTGCAGGGATCTTCCCTTACCTCCACAGAAATTGATATTCCCACGGGCGAATACGAAGAAGACAACATGAAGTCTACTGTGGTGCCTAACCGCAATATGATCTTATTGTCCTTAGCCATCGGTTACGCCGTGTCGTTGGGGTCTACGGAAGTGTTTTATGGTGCCCATTCCGGCGACCATGATATTTACCCAGACTGCCGCCCTGAATTTGTGGACGCTATGAACATTGTCTCTTCTATTGCCAACTATGATGATGTACAAATTATTAGCCCCTTCTTGCACCAAACTAAACTAACTATTCTTGAAGTAGGCTTAAACATGGGCTTAGATTATGGCCAAACGTGGACCTGTTACCTAGGCCAAGAAAAAGCCTGTGGTAAATGTGGCTCTTGTGTAGAACGTTTAGAAGCGTTTGCTAAAGTGGGCCTTACAGACCCCGTGCGCTACGAGACGCTGTGATGTTGTATTCCGTTAAAGAAATCTTTTACACCCTGCAAGGGGAAGGCCGGCAAGCAGGGCGACCTGCTGTGTTTTGCCGTTTTGCTGGCTGTAACTTGTGGACGGGTAGCGAAGCTCGCCGTGGTGCTAGCATTTGTGACTTTTGCGACACAGATTTTGTCGGTGTAGATGGCATGTTAGGTGGCCGCTATTCGGCGCAAGAGCTGGCTCAATTAATTGCTAGCTGCTGGCCAGAAGGTATGCCAGGCCATCCACTTGTGGTACTCACAGGTGGTGAACCCATGTTGCAGGTAAACGAAATTTTGGTGCATGTATTACATGATCAAGGGTTTGAAATCGCCATAGAAACCAATGGCACTTTGCCAGTACCTGCTAGTATAGATTGGATTTGTGTAAGTCCTAAAGGCAGTTCCAAAATAGTGCAAACCAAAGGTCATGAGCTTAAACTGGTATACCCGCAGCGTTTGGCGATGCCTGAACAGTTCATTGATTTTGATTTTGAAAATCACTACCTACAACCGTTAGATAAGTCGTATATTGCAACCTCTAACGACGACGATAACTACGTGCAACAAACCATCGATTATTGTTTGCAGCATCCGCAATGGCGTTTGAGTTTGCAAACTCACAAAATTACAGGCATCCGTTAATGGAAATATACAAAGACTTTAGTTTTGATTCAGCTCACGTTTTGCCTAACGTACCAGCAGGACATAAGTGTGGGCGTCTGCATGGCCACACCTTTCAGTTGCGTATTGTTGTTTCTGGCCCCGTGGGTGAAACAACAGGCTGGATCATGGATTTTGGCGATATTAAACAAATATTTAAGCCACTGTACGAACAGTTAGACCATCACTATTTGAACGACATCAAAGGCCTAGAAAACCCTACCAGTGAAGTTATGGTGCAGTGGATTTGGCAGCAGCTTAAACCTCTATTGCCTCAGCTTTCACGCTTAGAGTTGAAAGAAACCTGTACTTCTGGCTGCGTTTATATAGGCTTATAACCCATGGCTATAGATGGTTTGACTAATAGCGACATCAAACATATACGGGATCAGGTAAAAACCATTGCTGTGGTGGGTTTGTCCCCCAAGCCCCATCGCGCAAGTCATCAAGTTGCCTTGTATTTGCAGCACCAAGGTTATCAAGTGATCCCAGTAAACCCGCTACATCAAAAAATATTAGGTTTAACCTGCTACTCAAGCCTTGCGTCTATCCCCTTTGACGTGGATATGGTGGATTGTTTCCGTGCCTGCGAGGCTATGCCTGCCTTGGCTGATGAGGTCGTTGCTAAAGGTGCTAAGGTGATGTGGATGCAGTTAGGTATTTACCATGCCGACGCAGCAGCTAAAGCAAGGGCTGCAGGTATTACTGTGGTGATGGACCGCTGCCCAAAAATTGAGTTTCGTAAGTTTAATTAACCACAATCAATTGTGCTGCACCGCCCTACTATATGCCCATCAAACAAACTCACATTTATAGATAGCCACGAATTGGCTGTTGGTAAATTTTAATTTTCTAAAAATTGCGGTGGAGTTTTCTAACCCGCCGACTCGGCTTCCCTAATACGTTCCAACCTGTTTTGTTCTTCAATAAACGCCTGTTTGATTTCTTCCAGAACGGTATCGACGTCAGCTGATTCAGTATCTTCTTCAAAGTGCCCAGTCAGTTGGGTGTTGGGTTGTAGCTCGCCCGCTTCAAATAAAGCCCACATTTCTGGGGCATAACGGGTGTTGCTTAGTTGGGGTGCATATTGGGCATAGTAGTTAGTAATGTTTTCTACATCGCGCTGGTGCATGCTTTGTGCATTATTATTTGCGGCTGCATCCACAGCTTGTGGCAGGTCTATAATAACCGGGCCATGATCGTCTACCAGCACGTTAAACGGCGAAAGGTCTCCATGAACTAAACCTGCGCACAGCATGCGCATAACGTCGTGCATAAGGGTTTCATGGTCTGCTAGTGCTTGTTCTTCAGTCATGGACACATCGTTTAGGCGAGGGGCTACGTCGCCATCGCCATAGGTAATTAGCTCCATCAATAACACACCATCAAAACAACCATATGGTTTGGGTACACGAACACCAATGTCGGCCAGCTTGTACAGTGCAGATACCTCGGCAGATTGCCACACTTCTTCCTGTTGCTCGCGGCCAAATTTTGAGCCTTTGCCCATGGCGCGGCTTCTGCGGCTGTTGCGAACTTTTCGCCCTTCCTGGTAGGTGACTGCCTGCTTAAACGCTCGTTTTTCAGGTGCTTTGTAAATTTTTGCACAACGGATTTCAGATCCACAGCGCACTACAAAGACATCGGCTTCTTTGCCACTCATTAAGGCGCGGATCACTTCGTCTACTAAACCGTTTTCGACCAGTGGAAGTATTCGTTTTGGAATTTTCATAGCGCTATTGTACATGAGTTAAATGGGGATGGAATACAGAATGTGCGCACGTTATGTGCTTAATTTGCTTAGCTGTATTCCATCAACAGTGAAGTTGTCGGCGGCCAGCCAGCGCTCATATTCTGCCTGTATGGCAGGCCAATGTGTATCAAGTATAGAAAACCACGCGGTGTCTCTATTACGGCCTTTGTAGACCGCAGCTTGCTTAAATAGGCCGTCAAAGCTAAAGCCTAGGCGTCGGGCGGCTTTCTTGGAATGTAAGTTTAAATTATCACACTTCCATTCATAACGACGGTAGCCCAAATCAAAGGCGTTTTTCATCATTAAGTACATGGCTTCTGTGGCCGCTGTGGTTGCCTGCAGGGCGGGGGAGTAATTAATGTGGCCCACCTCAATAACACCCGCTGCTGGCTGAATGCGTAAATAGGTTGCTATGCCCACAGCTTTGCCGCTAGAAGTGCTGATGATGGCGTAAAACAGAGGGTCTTGGATTGCACTATGGTCGGTTAACCACTGTTTAAGTTCGGTTTGGGTGGTGAAGGGGCCATAAGGTAAATAAGTCCAAATGCGGTCTTCTGTGTCAGCACTATAGGCCTGCCATAAGTCTTCACCATGGCGTGTTGCATCAAGAGCCTCTAATCGGCAATAGGCACCCACCATAGTTTTGTTGGCTGGCTTTGGACAGGTGTTCCAAGTGGGCAACGAAGAGCCAATTTCTTGGCCTAGAGAATTGTGACGGGTAGACATAAACACACCTGCATAATAGAAAGTTGTGTAATATTAGGTGATCTTTGGAAAAAAACAAATGACTTTAATGTTGATCTAATACATTGGCTAAAAATGCCTCTGTGAAGTGACTTATAAAGGCATAGGGAAACGGTGCCCTAAATCGCCACTATCGGGTATAATGCGGCCATAATTCTGCACTAACTTGCGCGACCGCTTTCCGGTACAACATAATGTTTGAAATCAATCCCTACATCCAAGCCATGAAAGACCTTGCTGAGCGCACACATGTGCTTAGGGGGTATCTTTGACTATGTTGGTAAACAAGAACGTTTAGTTGAAGTAGAACGTGAGCTTGAGCAACCAGATGTATGGAATGATGCCGAACGAGCCCAGGCTTTAGGTAAAGAACGCTCATTGCTTGAAGGGGTGGTGAATACCATCGACACCATGGACAGCGGCTTAGTAGATGCTCGAGAATTACTTGATCTGGCTGTTGAAGAAAACGACGAAGACACCCTAAACGAGGTTCAGCCTGAACTAGATGCGTTAACGACTAGTTTAGAGAAGCTGGAGTTTAGGCGCATGTTCTCTGGTGAAATGGATCCGAATGCTGCCTTCTTAGATATTCAATCAGGCTCTGGCGGCACTGAAGCTCAGGATTGGGCCAGTATTATTTTGCGTATGTACCTGCGTTGGGGCGAGCAAAAAGGGTTTAAAGTAGAGCTTATGGAAGTAAGTGACGGTGATGTTGCAGGCATCAAAAGTGCCACCATCCGTTTTGAAGGTGACTATGCCTTTGGCTGGTTACGCACAGAAACTGGCGTACACCGGTTAGTGCGTAAGTCTCCGTTTGATTCTAGCAGCCGACGCCATACTTCGTTTGCTTCGGTATTTGTATCTCCAGAAATTGACGACAACATCGACATCGAAATTAATCCAGCAGACTTGCGGGTAGATACCTACCGTGCCAGTGGCGCCGGTGGTCAGCATGTTAACAAGACTGATTCTGCCGTCCGTTTAACCCACGCTCCTTCGGGTATTGTGGTGCAGTGTCAGAATCAGCGCTCGCAACACCAAAACCGTGATTCGGCTATGAAACAGTTACGTGCTAAATTGTACGAGCAAGAAATGCTTAAGCGTCAAGAAGCCTCCCAAGCTTTAGAAGACACTAAATCTGACATTGGCTGGGGTAGCCAGATCCGTTCCTATGTGCTGGATGATCAGCGCATTAAAGACCTCCGCACCAACGTACAAACCGGTGGTTGTGATAAAGTGTTGGATGGTGACTTAGACCAGTTCATTGTTGCCAGCCTGAAAGCTGGTTTGTAAGCGCAGGTTTGTCATAAAAGCCAATACACAGTTAACAACCTAGTAAAGAACATTACACAATTGTAGAACCTAGACCTATGAATGATACTAACGAAAGTTTAATGCAAGATGACAACAAACTGATTGCTGAGCGTCGTGCCAAATTAGCCAAGCGTCGAGAAGAAGGAAATGCGTTTCCAAACGATTTTCGCCGAGACAGCTACGCCCAAGATCTCCAAGATACTCACGGCGAAAAAGATAAACCTGAGTTAGAAGCTTTAGCCCTGCCTGTTAAGGTTGCCGGCCGTATAATTCGTAACCGCGGTGCGTTTATGGAAATTCAGGATGTGTCTGGTCGTATCCAACTTTATGTAAACCGCAAAGGTTTGGCACTAGAACAGTTGGCTGACATTAAGACGTGGGATCTAGGTGATATTGTAGGTGTGGTGGGTATTTTACAAAAATCTGGCAAAGGTGACTTGTTTGTGGACATGTCTGACCCACAGCTATTAACCAAAGCGTTGCGTCCGTTGCCAGATAAACACCACGGTCTTGCAGACCAAGAAATGCGCTATCGCCAGCGTTACGTAGACCTTATCGTTAATGAAGAGTCCCGTAATACTTTTATTATTCGTACGCGCATTGTAGAAGCTATTCGCCAGTATTTAATCACCCGCGAGTTCATGGAAGTAGAAACACCGATGATGCAGGTGATTCCTGGCGGCGCATCTGCCCGCCCATTCATCACCCATCACAATGCACTAGACCGTGATATGTATTTGCGTATTGCCCCAGAGCTTTACCTTAAGCGTTTAGTTGTGGGTGGCTTTGAGCGGGTGTTTGAAATTAACCGTAATTTCCGTAACGAAGGTCTGTCCACTCGCCATAATCCAGAATTCACTATGTTGGAGTTCTACTGGTCCTATGCTGATTACTGTGACCTAATGGACTTAACAGAAGGCATGTTGCGACACATTGCCGAGTCTGTTCTGGGCAACAGTAAAGTAACATACCAAGGTAGCGAGTATGATTTCGCCCAGCCGTTTACGCGCATCTCTGTGTTTGATTCTATTTTACATTATAACCCAGACATTAAGGCAGCAGAGTTGGCTGATGAAGCGGGTGCGCGGGTTATTGCTGAAGGCCTGGGGATTCCACTTAAGCCATATTTTGGTTTGGGTAAGGTGCAAATCGAAATCTTCGAAAAGACTGTAGAAGATCGCTTAGATCAGCCCACCTTTATTACTCAATATCCCGCTGAAGTTTCTCCTTTAGCGCGTCGTAACGATCTTGACCCATTTGTGACAGATCGTTTTGAGTTCTTTGTAGGTGGTCGTGAGATTGCCAACGGTTTCTCAGAGCTTAACGATGCTGAAGACCAAGCCGAACGTTTCTTGGCTCAAGTGGCTGACAAAGATGCGGGTGATGATGAAGCTATGCATTATGATGCAGACTATATAGTGGCCCTAGAGTATGGCATGCCACCCACAGCGGGCGAAGGTATTGGCATTGACCGCTTAGTGATGCTATTTACTGATGCTCCTTCTATTCGTGACGTGTTGTTGTTCCCGCACATGCGTCCTGAAGCTAAATAGCCCCTTTATCAAACAATGGTTCAGTCCATTTGGAAAAATGCACACCTAGAACAGCTCGATGAGGGCTGGCTCAAGGTGTTGCAGCCCTGTTTAAAACAGCCGCAAGTAGAAGTGTTAGCCACCTTCCTCCAAGGTCAGCTAGATCAGAAAATTGACCTTTTACCGCCTCAAAAAGATTGGTTTAACGCCTTTAAATCAACCCCTTTTAAGCAGGTTAAAGTGGTTATTTTGGGTCAAGATCCATACCACGGATTTGAGCAAGGGCAGCCCCAAGCACATGGTTTAAGTTTCTCCGTTAATAAAGGTATTAATACGCCGCCGTCATTACGTAATATACTTAAAGAGCTAAAGGCAGATTTAGCTATTCAACTAGCTACCCATGGCGATTTAACCCAATGGGCGCAACAAGGGGTATTGCTGTTAAATACAGTACTGACCGTAGAGTCGAGCCGAGCGGGTGCCCACCAAGGTAGGGGTTGGGAAAGCCTTACGGAACATGTGATTAGAGCGCTCAATGAGCAACGGACAGGGGTGGTGTTTATGCTGTGGGGTAAACCTGCACAGAAAAAGGCGGGCCTCATTGATGCTAAAAAACACTGTGTTCTTGAAGCCGTTCACCCCTCACCTTTATCGGCCTATCGAGGGTTCTTTGGTTGTGGTCATTTTTCTAAGGCCAATATGTATTTGGTAGAGCAGGGGCTCAAAGCAATCGATTGGCAACGCACACCAGTTCTAACCGAGCCTAGTCAAATTCAATTATTATGATATCTGCTATGCTTATAGTTGTGTAAATACAGGATTTAATCATGGCAGACACATCAGTTTATCGCGGCTGGCTCTATACCGTGCTCATTGCAATTGACCAGTTAGGTAACGCCTTGGCTGGTGGTTATGCGGACTCAACCATTTCCGCACGAGTGGGTTACAATGCCCGTCATGCTAACCCTGCGAGGCAAAATTACTGGCGTTTATTGGAGTGGGTGATTAATTATACCTTCTTGCCTCTTGATGGATCAGACCACTGCTACCAAGCCTATCTGGCTGGCAACAAGACCCACTACCGGGACGGCAGCGACTTGATGCGAGTGATTTTGAGCACCTTGATCTTTTTCAATGCTATGCCAATCGCTATAGCCACTCGTATTCTGGTGCGGCGTAAAAACTCACATCAACCATAATTCCAACTCTATTTAGAGCCTAATGCGCTCGAATACTTGTGGATCAATTTCATAGGGCAGTGGCAACAGGGAAATGGCAGTGCCCTCTTGTTCATGCAAGTGCAGCTGATTGTCCTGCGCCTCCGAAATATTAATGACTGCGGTAAAAGTGTAAGTATTTTCGCCAGTAGTAGAAAAACTAGTGATGCGGCCTACATTTTTTCGTTTACTAGCATTAATTTGTTGGCCCACTTCTAAAGCGTGATTTGTGGTTACTTGGCCGATAAATAAATGGCGCTTAAGTTTGCCTAAGTACTGCATTCGCGCCACAATTTCTTGGCCAGTGTAACAGCCCTTGTTAAAGTTGATGGCACCTGTGGCCTGTAAATTAAGCATTTGTGGTACGTAGCTGTCGCTGATGTCTGGAGTGACGTAAACCAGCCCTTGATTGATTTGCCGAGCTTCCCAAGCATGCACTTCTGTTAAACTAGCCCACTGCTCTAAAGTGGCTGTGACCTGTGCTTTAGTATTGGGGTGACAATAGACAATGAATTCGCTGCTGTCTGCGTTGTTGCTCCAAGCCAAACGGTCTTGGTTTTGAACAGTGGTAAGGTGGCTCTCTGGCACCGAGCCAAAAATGTCATTAATACAGGCTATGGCATCGTCACCCCACACAGCGAAACGGCACCAGTCAGTACTGGCATCGTGGAGGTCTGCGTTAGAAAATACAATGTACTTAGCCATGGCCTTTTGCACAGTATCCACCATGCTTAAGGGCATGTGCAGCAGCAGAGTATCCGTATGTGCTACTAAGTCGAAGTTGGCAATAACGTTGCCTTTTGGGGTGCAGTAAGCGCCAGCTTGGCCTTGTGATGTGCTGACGTTACTTACGTCACAGGTAACTTGGCCTTGTAAAAATGTTTTTGCATCTTGGCCGGTTAAGCTAACACTGCCAAAATGATTTAATGGACAAAAATAGGTCTGTTTCATGGTTTTAAGTGATCTAAAATTTGATGCCTAACAGGCATGCGTTGACAGTTTGCGCTAAAATGAAAGCTTAGTGTCTATGGTATGTGTTACGACAGAGGAATTCAATGTTGAACGAAACAGAATTAAAGCGACAAGTTTGGCATAGCCGCCGTGGCATGTGGGAGTTAGATATTTTGCTAGGGCCATTTGCCGTGCATGCGTTGCCATTAATTAGCGCTGACCAGCAGCAAATTTATGTGCGTCTATTAAGCCAGCAAGACCCCGACTTGTTTACCTGGTTTATGGGTCACGCCACTAGTAGCGATAAAGAACTAGCCGCTATGGTTAAGCAAGTGAAAGACTATGCTAAGTCGAGCCAAATTCCAGCTTAAGGCTTCGGTACATCTTGCTCGAGTCTCCGCGATGGTATGGGTGGTGTTGAGTCTGTGTGGCATGGGTATGTTTAACTGGTCTTGGCTTGCACTAGTGTATCCAGCGTTGGCAGCAGTAGTGATTGGCCGTTGGGTGTGGCGTTACGCCTGGCTCAAATCTAACACTAGTGTGGTAGCAATGAGCTGGACGCCAGATGAGGTTTGTTGCTATTTAAAAAATGGTGATCAGGTGAGTGGACGTATTATGACTAAGTCTGCCTTTAACCCTTACTTTATTACCCTGCATATAATAGCTGCAGATGGGCGTAAATTTTGGTGGCCCTTAATGGCTGATAGTGGTCCAGCAGATGTGCTTCGTAAACTAAGAGTATTCGGCCGTTGGCATAACCAAAACCCTAATGCCAATCAAAATTAGACGGCGTCAAAATGGTGTTGCGGGCCACAGGCAAGGTGTGGGGGTAATCTAAGGTGTAGTGTAAGCCACGGCTTTCTTTGCGTTGCTGGGCGCTGTGGATAATGATGGATGCCACTAAGGCTAAATTACGCAGCTCAATGAGATCGCCACTGATGCGGTAATTGCTATAAAACTCATTAATTTCACTCAACAACATTTCCACGCGGTGCTGGGCTCGAGTCAAGCGTTTGTCCGTCCGTACAATTCCCACGTAATCCCACATAAAACGACGTAACTCGTCCCAATTATGGGAAATGATGACATCTTCATCGGAATCTTTCACTTGGCTTTCATCCCACGGTGGAATAACACTGCTTAGTGCGGCTTCTGTCCAATTAGTTTCAATGTGTCGAGCTGCAGCGTGGCCATATACAAAACATTCGAGTAATGAATTGCTCGCCAAGCGGTTGGCGCCATGTAACCCTGTGAACGCTGTTTCACCTACGGCGTAAAGGCCTTCGATGTCAGTCATGCCATCTTGGTTGGTGATAATGCCACCGCAGGTATAGTGGGCTGCAGGAACAACTGGGATGGGGTCGGTGGCAATGTCGATACCAAGGTCCATGCAGCGCTGATAAATGGTGGGGAAGTGGGATTGTATAAACTCTCGGCCACGGTGGCTAATGTCTAGATAAACGCAGTCATCACCAAGACGTTTCATTTCATGGTCTATGGCACGGGCAACGATATCTCTCGGAGCGAGTTCTAAACGTTCATCGAAACGCTGCATAAAAGGCTCGCCATTAGCCAGTATTAGCTTGCCACCTTCACCGCGTATAGCTTCGGATATTAGAAATGATTTTGCTTGTGTGTGATAGAGGCAAGTGGGGTGAAATTGGTTAAATTCCATGTTGGCTACTCGACAACCTGCTCGCCAAGCCATGGCAATGCCATCGCCAGATGAGCCGTCTGGGTTGCTGGTGTAGAGGTAAACCTTACTGGCGCCACCTGTTGCTAAAATGACACACTGAGCCTTAAAGGTATTCACGTGACCAGTTTTTTGATTCAGCACATAGGCACCTAAACAACGGTTGCCAGGCATGCCTAGCTTGGCATGTGTGATAAGGTCTACGGCCACTTGATGGCATAATAAATGCAAGTTTGGGGCTTCTGTGGCGCGTTCAAGCAGGGTATTAGTCACAGCGAGTCCTGTCCAGTCTGCGGCATGAATAATGCGGCGATGGCTATGACCGCCTTCCTGGGTTAGGTGGTAACCCGAGGCATCATGCCGGTCTTGGGTGAAGGGCACGCGCTGTTCAATAAGCCAGTCTACGCTGGCTTTGGCTTGCTTTACGGTGAACTGTATAGCTTCTGGATTACCAAGGTTGGCACCTGCAATAAGGGTGTCTTGGATATGATTGTCGATGCGGTCTTGTTGATCTAGTACCGCCGCAATGCCACCTTGCGCCCAAGCTGAGGAGCCAGCATTTAATTCATCTTTACTGATCACGGCTACTTTTTTGGTAGTAGCTAACTGTAAACCCAAACTGAGCCCGGCCGCACCTGAACCAATGATAAGTACATCGTATTGGAAGTCTTGTTGCATAGGGTAGTTTAACAAATTTGTCAGGGTTACCCATTATAGCGTGGACAGAGGCAGGGTTAAACGCTTATAGAGTACGATATAAGTCTTAACTCGCCAGATGTGACTTGAATTTCGCGCCAGCTGGGTTAATCTGTTGTACTGTTATTCTATTGTTCAATTGGAAGTATTTTGTTAATTGTATACTTACAGCAGTCTAGATAAGGAAATCTAAGTGCCTAATGTAAAGGCTTTGCCGTCGACCGCCCCATCAGATCAACAGCTTGTCGAACGAGTACAAGCTGGCGATAAGCGTGCCTTTGATTTGCTAGTGCTTAAATATCAGCACAAAATTATTAGTTTAGTGGGCCGTTACGTGAAAGATCACCATGAGGCCATGGATGTAAGCCAAGAGGCATTTATTAAAGCCTACCGTGCGTTGGCTAATTTCCGCGGTGATAGCCAGTTTTATACATGGCTTTACCGGATTGCAATTAACACTGCAAAAAACTATTTAGTGGCACGTAATCGCAGACCACCTGATGTGGATGTAGAAGCCAACGAATACGGTGACTACGGCAGTGCAGACATTATGGCTGACGTTGATACCCCCGAAAACCTCATGGCTCGTGATCAATTACAAGACAAAGTGTTTGCCACCCTAGAAAAATTGCCAGATGACCTAAAGACAGCATTAACCCTGAGGGAGTTTGAAGGCATGAGCTATGAGCAAATTGCCGAAGTGATGGATTGTCCTGTTGGCACCGTGCGTTCACGTATATTTCGTGCTCGAGATGCCATAGACAAAGAAGTGGCGAAGCTTATGGATCGTGATTAGCGATCTATTTCAAGGCTCTAAAAAATTAAATTGAACCAAACGTCCTTTTTGACGTCCAAATTCAGTAAGTTAAATTTAGGAAACGATCTTTTGACACCCACTAAAATCAATGCTCAGTCAATACGCGAATCATTATCTGCAGTGATGGATGATGCTGCCCAGCCACTAGAGCTTCAGCGTGTGCTTAAAGCCAGTCAAGACGATGAACAAGTGAGGTTGCAATGGGCACGCTATCAGCTTGCTAGCGCGGCCCTAAAGCGTGAAGCAACTCAGGCCTCATTAGAAATTGATTTGGCGCACCGTGTGCGGAATGCAATTGATGCAGAGGCAACTTATACTCAATCGTCATCTTACTCGAACTCGCTCACGGCATCAAAAATCAGCAAGTTTGATCGATTCTGGCAACCTGTTGCTGGGTTAGCGGTAGCGGCAAGTGTCACCATGGTTATGGTATTGGGTGCTCAGCGTATTGGTGTGGCAGTTCAGCCACAAGTAATTCCTGCACAGCAAGGTGTAGTTTTGTTAGAGCCAAGGTATAGCAATAATAGTATTGCCTTGTCTAGCACAGGCTCATCTTATTCTACAGCTGAAAACACCAATAAAATCATTCGCTTACCTGCACCTTTGGAAGCAGCTAATGCGGCAGAAGCACACTGGTTAGCAGCAACGCTGCCAGTAGGGTTTGTATTAACGCAGCGTAGTCTAGATGTTTCAGACCAAGCCGCAAGAGAAGTGCTGACTTATAGCAATGGCGATGCTACTTTTACCCTTTATGTTGAAGGGCTGAATGGGCGCACTATTGCTGAGGGCCACGCCTTTGCAGGTTCCAATTTGGTCTTGGGCCAGTCTATGGTTCATAACGGCGAGCAAATGTTTGTGACCCTAGTAGGCCAATTAAGTTTAGCGGAAGGCGAGCAAGTGGCGAGCTCTGTGGTATCCTTAACGCCTCAATAAACACCTCGTAAGATCGCAGGGCTGCATCATGTCTAATGCACAAGATTCTATGATTGAGCAAGTTGCTCATGTCCACGCCATTGATCAGACCACGGTTTGGCTAGATACCATACGTCTTAGTACCTGTAATTCTTGTAGCATGAAAAGTGGCTGTGGCCAGCGACTTATGAATCAAGCCACGGACTGCAAACGTTCGCGTATCGAATTACCTCTACCCCAAGACATGGCCCTAAATGTGGGTGATGAAGTGGTCCTCGGTATCCCTCAAAAAGCCTTTATCAAAGCCAGCTTGTTAACCTTTGCCATGCCGCTAATGATTATGCTGGCATTTGCTTCGTTGGCTCAATGGGGGGCTCTTTCTGAGCCAGCTGCAGTTGTTGCTGCATTATTGGGTTTAGGTCTTGGTTTGTTATTGTTGCGTTGGTATAGCCAAAGTGATGCCGTTTTAAGTTCCAACCAGTGGCAGCCAATGATTTTGCGCCAGCAGCGGTTAGATCAGGTACAAGAACTTTACTTTACGTCAGAATAATTTTGTCAGTGACAAACTTCGTTAAATAGCTTTGTTAACTGCAAAACTTTGTAAAGGATGGTCGAAATTGACTCTGATTATACAAAACTATCGTATGCTCCATAGTTATCAATTTTGATTGTAGAGGAACTGCGTCATGACCAAGCTAGTATCTTTGAACTATAAACTTCTTCCTGTATTACTGCTCTCCTTGCTTTGGTCAAGTCTTGCGCAGGCTGGACAGTTGCCGGATTTCACACGCTTAGTTGAGGAGGCATCTCCGGCTGTTGTGAACATTAGTACTTCTAGGGTCGCCAGCCAAAAACCTGCAGGGAGTCAATTTGCACTGCCAGGCCAAGAGCAGTTGCCGGAGATATTCAAACACTTCTTTGAACGCCAGTTTCCACAACAAAAATCACCACAACAAGGGCAGGCACCTAAGGCACGGTCCTCTGGTTCGGGTTTTTTGATTAGTGAGGACGGATACATATTAACCAACCATCACGTGGTAAAGGACGCTGATAAAATCATTGTCGCTTTGAGTGATCGCCGTGAAATGGAAGCAGAGTTGGTTGGCACCGACCCACGTTCTGACTTAGCTTTATTAAAAATTGAAGCTGAAGGTTTACCCTACCTTACAATGGCCGACTCTGACCAGCTTAAGGTCGGTGAGTGGGTGCTAGCTATTGGTTCTCCATTTGGGTTTGATTATTCGGTCACTGCCGGCATTGTCAGTGCCAAGGGCCGTAGCCTGCGTTCGGAAACCTATGTGCCTTTTATCCAAACAGACGTAGCTATAAATCCAGGTAATTCAGGTGGTCCTTTGTTTAACTTGGACGGCGAAGTAGTAGGTATTAATTCTCAAATTTATACTCGCTCAGGTGGTTTTATGGGACTTAGCTTTGCCATTCCTAGTAACACAGCTATCTCTGTAGTTGCTCAGTTAAGAGAAACAGGTGAGGTGGCGCGAGGTTGGCTGGGTGTGCAAATTCAAGAAGTTAGCCAAGACCTGGCAGAATCTTTTGGTTTGGATAAAGCGGCAGGGGCGTTAATTGCTCAAGTTTTAGACAAGAGCCCAGCCTTAGCGGCTGGCCTGCAAGCAGGAGATGTAATCACCCAGGTCGATGGCCATGACATTGTCATGTCTGCCCAAGTGGCACATTTTATAGGTGCCATAGCACCGGAAAAGCTCATAGTTATCCAGTTAGTAAGAGACGGTAAAAGTATAGAGGTTGATGTGGTGATTGGACACCTGCCTAAAAACGTAGCGGGTATCCTAAACCCTGCTCAGCAAGGCCAGTATGTTGAACGAATTGGATTGCGCGTGGCAGTCTTGGCGCCAGAAAAGGCGCAGGAATGGCGTATCCGTAATGGCATAGAAATTATAGAAGTGGATGCTGGCGTAGCTCAGGAGTTGGGTTTAAAGGCTGGAGATGTCATTACTAGCATGGCCAATCAACGTATTGCCAGCGTAAAGCAGTTTGTTGAGTTGGCAGCAGCCTTGCCTACTCAACGTTCTATTTCGCTGCGTATTGTGCGTGAGGGCAGACCGCTGTTTGTGGCTTTTCGTTTGAATCAATAAAAACAGAGAAAGGCCATTTACTGAATGTGATTGCCCACGCGCACTACTTTTAACGTATTAGTGCCGCCATGGGCCTTGACGTAATCACCTTTGGTAATAAGTACGATGTCGCCATCTTGCACCACACCTAATTCTTTAAGTTGCTCCACAGCAATATGGTTGACCTTGGCGTTATCCAATACTTCAGAATCGAAAGGGTGAGTAATTACTCCTCGGTATAGGCATACACGGCGCTGGGTTTCCGCTTGTGGGGTAAAGGCAAAGATGGGTATGACTGAGCGTATGCGTGACATGAGTAGTGGGGTCTTGCCTGTTTGAGTCATGCAAATAATGGCTTTAACCCCTTCTAGGTGGTTGGCTGCATACATGGCGCTTAACGCAACACTTTCATCAATGCTGTGTACGGTAATATCAAGCCGGTGAGATGACTTGTAAGCTTTGTGGTGTTGCTCAGCGCCCAAGCAAACCCTCGCCATGGCTTCTACAGTTTGGGCTGGGAAATCACCTACGGCGGTTTCGGCAGACAGCATTACTGCGTCCGTGCCATCCATCACTGCATTGGCAACGTCAGATACTTCTGCACGAGTGGGCATGGGACTAGTGATCATAGACTCCATCATTTGTGTTGCGGTAATGACAATACGGTTGAGGCGGCGTGTGTGTTTAATGATGTCTTTTTGCACTCCCACTAATAGAGCATCTCCTATTTCTACGGCTAGATCGCCTCGGGCCACCATCACACCTTCAGAGGCTTCAATAATACCTTCAAGGACTACAGGGTTAATGGCTTCGGCGCGTTCTATTTTGGCAATTAAACTGGCATTGCTGTTAGCTTTTTCAAGTAACGCGCGGGCTTCGTGCATATCGTCTGCATTGCGCACAAATGAAATGGCAATATAGTCTACGCCAATTTCTGCAGCAGTAATTAGGTCGGCACGGTCTTTATCTGTTAATGCGGGTGCTGATAAGCCGCCGCCCTGTAAATTGATACCTTTGTTATTAGATAGTGGGCCACCAATTTCAACCTGGGTGTGGACTTTCCCTTCGCTTACACGAACAACCTTAAGCACGATGCGACCGTCATCCAGCAAAAGAATGTCATCTTTGTTGAGGTCTTTGCCTAATGCAGGAAAGTCCAAACCTACGGCTTGTTCAGTACCTGTTTCCAGATCCATGGAAGGATCTAATACAAATTCTTGGCCTTCGTGCAGTTGCACTTTGTTGTTGGTAAATCGAGCAACGCGAACTTTAGGGCCTTGCAAATCTGCCAGCAAGGCTACGTGGCGGCCTACCTCCTTGGCGGCTTGAAGTACCGTTTCTGCTCGTTGTTTATGATCGGCTGGGCTGCCATGGGAAAAATTTAGCCTGACTACGTCGGTACCGGCTGCAATAATACTTTTGAGAACTGCTGGGCTACTTGTGGCCGGGCCTAAAGTAGCAACAATTTTAGTACGTCGTAATTGCATGATATTAAGATATTGTCCTTGATGATGAGGTGGTGCGCTAGTAGCGCGGGGCTGCACCTGAGGGTTAATGGTGCATTAGCGCTAGGCTGGTGTCCAGCATTCTGTTGCTAAACCCCCATTCATTGTCATACCAAGCCATTACTTTAACTAAATTGCCTTGGGCTCGGGTGTGGTTAGAGTCAAAGCTTGAGGATTTGGCGCTATGGTTAAAATCTACAGACACTAATGGTTGGTTTACGTAGTCCATAATATAGTCCAGCTCAGGGTCATTTTTAATGGCATTTTTTACATACTGGTTGACGTCATGGGCGCTGGTTTCTTTACCAGCCACAAAAGTAAGGTCTACCAATGAAACGTTGATAGTGGGTACACGAATGGCCATGCCATCTAGGCGGCCGTTAAGCTGGGGGAGCACCAAACCTACTGCTGCTGCAGCACCGGTTTGTGTGGGAATCATTGATGTGGTGGCAGAGCGAGCGCGGTACAAATCGCTGTGCAGGCCGTCTGTGAGTAGTTGGTCGTTGGTATAGGCGTGGATGGTAGTCATTTGTCCTTGTTTTATACCTACGGTCTGGTCCAGTATCTTAGCTAAGGGTGCAAGGCAATTGGTGGTGCAAGACGCATTAGATATGATGCGTTCTTTCCCTGTGAGAGTCTGGTGGTTAACCCCATAGACAATAGTGGCATCTAAATCTTGGCCTGGGGCGGAAATTAATACCTTATGTGCGCCAGCGTCAATATGGGCCTGGGCGTCTTGTCGGTGAGTAAATAAGCCGGTGCATTCAAGCACAAGGTCTATGTTAAGAGTGTGCCATGGCAGTTGGCTTGGATCTCTAACTTGATACAGGTGGATTTTGTCTTGGTTGATGTATAGGTGTTGATCATCGTATTCAACTTGGCCATTAAAACGGCCGTGTACGCTATCAAATTGCAATAAGTGGGCATTGGTTTGAGGATTGCCCAGGTCATTTATAGCAACGATTTCAAAAGCTTGTTGATAGTTGGTAGGGCTATTTTCATAGATGGCGCGGACGATATTGCGGCCAATGCGACCAAATCCGTTGATGGCGATGCGGATGCTCATTTTTCTATCTCTAACGTATTTTGTGGTAATATTACTAACATTATTACATTAAATCAATTAAATTGGTTTATATGTGTTCCAGATTAAAGAAATATTTGTTAATATTACGTAATAAAGTTAAGTAAGAAGAGAGTTATCATGGACAGCGTAATGCACAGTAAAGTAGCGCAGGTAACCCAGGCAATTGTTGAGCGTAGTCGCGCCTCCCGTAGTGATTATTTACAGCGTATTGATGGAGCTAAAGCTAGCAAAGTTAGCCGCTCTAACCTTTCATGTGGCAACTTGGCCCATGGGTTCGCTGCTTGCCCCCAGCAAGATAAAGATCGTTTAACCATGATGGATGAGGCCAACGTTGCTATTGTGTCGGCCTATAACGATATGCTTTCAGCTCATCAGCCCTTCGAGCGCTACCCTCACATTATTAAACAGGCGGTGAGAGAAATGGGTAGTGTGGCGCAATTTGCTGGTGGTGTGCCGGCTATGTGTGATGGTGTTACCCAAGGCCAGCCAGGTATGGAGTTGAGCTTGTTTAGTCGAGATGTCATTGCCATGTCGACTGCAGTAGCTTTGTCTCATAACATGTTTGATGCAGTGCTGTGTTTGGGAGTGTGTGACAAGATTGTCCCTGGGTTGTTAATCGGCGCATTGAGTTTTGGCCACCTTCCCATTGTATTTGTACCCGCAGGCCCCATGTCTTCGGGCTTGCCTAATACCGAAAAAGCGCGCATTCGTCAGCTTTACGCAGAAGGTAAGGTCGGTCGTGATGAATTATTGGCTTGTGAGTCTGAGTCTTACCATAGTGCAGGCACCTGTACTTTTTACGGCACTGCTAATAGCAATCAATTATTGATGGAAGTCATGGGCTTGCATCTGCCAGGCGCCTCGTTTGTGCCACCTGATGGCGAGTTGCGTGACGACTTGACACGTTATGCAGCCCAGCAAGTGGTTAAATTAACCCACCCTTCGCAACAACAAAATCTTGCCCAAATCGTATCTGAAAAAACCATAGTTAATGCCATAGTGGCTTTATTATCTACTGGCGGTTCCACCAATCACACGTTACATTTGATTGCTATTGCTAAGGCTGCGGGGATTATTGTTAATTGGGATGATTTTGCTGAATTGTCTAGCGTGGTGCCGAGTTTGACGCGGATCTACCCCAATGGCCAAGCTGATATTAATGTTTTTCATGGAGCTGGTGGAGTGCCTTATTTAATTCAAACTCTGTTGCACGGAGGCCTGCTGCATGAAGATGTAGAAACAATTATGGGTCATGGCTTAGGTCAATATTGTCAGGAGCCAAAATTACTATCAGGCAAGTTAATATGGCAGCCAGCACCAGAACAAAGTGCCGATCTTGACGTGTTAGCCTGTGTATCAGCCCCCTTTTCCAAAACTGGTGGCTTGGTGACCTTGCAAGGAAATTTAGGTCGGAGTGTGGCCAAGGTATCGGCGGTAAAATCCGAACACTGGCTGGTAGAAGCGGAGGCTGTGGTATTTGATTCACAATTAGAATTTGAGCAGGCGTTTAAGCGAGGAGAGTTAGAGCGAGATCTCATTGCAGTGTTACGTTTTCAAGGCCCACAAGCCTGCGGCATGCCCGAATTACATAAATTGACGCCTTATTTGGGTGTCTTGCAAGACCGAGGTTTTAATGTGGCTTTGGTCACTGATGGTCGAATGTCTGGTGCTTCGGGTAAGGTTCCGGCGGCCATACACCTTCATCCTGAGGCTAAAGTCGGTGGCTTAATAAGCAAAATCGAAAATGGGGATTTGTTAAGGCTAGACTGCCATAATGGGCGTTTAGAGCTGCTAGTTGAAGATAATATCCTACAAGCTCGACCAGTTTCTCAACAGGCGCAAGCCGTGACACACGGCATGGGTCGAGAGCTATTTTCCAATATGCGTAAGCAGGTCAGTAGCGCCGAAATGGGTGCCAGCACTTGTTTGTGATTGTGTGCTGTGATTAAAGGGAAATTTATACTTATGACTAAATATGACTTAGTCGCCGATGTTGGGGCTACCAATGCTCGTTTTGCTTTAACGCAGGGTAGCTCACCGGCTTTGGTGCACATTAAGGTGTTAGCCTGTGCTGATTACCCAAGTTTAGAAGCGGCTGTATCCGCCTACCTTGCAAGCACAGGTGCCGCGGGTTTAATTATCAAGGCTTGTATTGCCATAGCGGCCACCGTACATTTGCCAGAATTTTCCCTGGCCAACAATCATTGGTGTGTTAATAAAGCTCAAGTGAATGCCGTCCTCAAGGTTGAGGCCCTGTGGATCAATGATTTTACGGCCCAAGCTTGGGCGATGTCAGAAATTACTGACGACGAACTGCTAGTTGTGAAGCAAGGCCAGGCAGAAATGTGGGGCAACCGATTAGTAATGGGCCCAGGTACTGGTTTAGGTGTGGCAGGATTGATTGCCTATGATAAGGGTTGGTTGCCGGTCATGGGTGAAGGTGGCCATGTAGGGTTCGCGCCAACCAATAGGTTGCACGCAGAAATACTGACTTACATGTGGGATAACTATGGGCATGTTTCGACGGAACGCCTGTTATCAGGTTCGGGCATGATGGACTTATATGCAGCAGTTGCACATGTCAACGCCACCCATCCGCGCTTAACAAACCCCACTGATGTTTTGCAGCAAGCTCAGCTGTCCACGCCGGACGACTTGGCCCACCAAACCCTATGTCTTTTCTGTGACATGCTGGGCAACGCTGTGGCCAATGGGGCCTTGATGTTTGGTGCAGTGGGTGGGGTTTATTTGACTGGTGGAATTTTACCTCGGATGTATGATTTCTTATTGGCCAGCGAATTTGGTCACAGCTTTACCAACAAGGGCCGGACATCTCCTTATCTGCACCAGATTCCCATTTACCTTTGTACTGCAGAGCAACCTGGTCTGCAAGGTGCATCGATTGCCCTAAAACATGAGTCACGGAGGAAAGATGTTACAGCTTGAAAAATCCAAACACTGGCAGAAATTGCAGCAATTGGCAGTGCAGTACCGCAGCACTCACTTACGTGAGATTGCCCTAAAACATGAGTCACGGAGGAAAGATGTTACAGCTTGAAAAATCCAAACACTGGCAGAAATTGCAGCAATTGGCAGTGCAGTACCGCAGCACTCACTTACGTGAACTATTTGCTAATGAAGGTAATCGCTTTAACACCTATTCTATTGAGTTGCCTAACTTATTATTAGATTACTCTAAAAACTGCCTGACACCTGAAATAATGCAGGCGTTATTTGGTTTGGCGCAAGATATGGGTCTGAGCTCCTCCATAGAGAGCATGTACCGAGGCGCAAAAATCAACATAACTGAAGACCGTGCGGTATTGCACACGGCTTTGCGTAACCGCAGTAATTCACCCGTTTACGTAGACCAAACCAACGTGATGGAGATGATCAATAACGAACTAGCGCATATGTGTGAGTTTGTGGAAAAAGTGCGCAGTGGTGAGTGGCTTGGATATTCTGGAAAGCGTATTACTGATGTGGTGAACATCGGTATTGGTGGGTCTAACTTGGGGCCAAAAATGGTTACCCAAGCACTACGCTCATATGCAGATTCCACCATCCGCGTGCACTTTATCTCCAATATAGATGGGGTGGAGATTGCTGAAATTTTACGCCCTTTAAATGCTGAGCAAGTTTTGTTTGTAGTGGCGTCTAAAACCTTTACCACTAGCGAAACGATGACCAATGCCCAAACTGCGCGTAATTGGCTGATGGCGTCGGCATTTGACGAGCGTGCAGTACAACAGCACTTTGTGGCTGTGTCATCCAACACGGAAGCGGTGCAGGCATTTGGTATTGATAAGGAATTTATGTTCTCTATGTGGGATTGGGTAGGGGGTCGATACTCCATCTGGTCTGCCATTGGCTTGCCCATTGCCTTATACCTAGGCTTTGATAAGTTTGAGCAGTTATTAACGGGCGCCCATGACATGGATCGCCACTTTAGAGATGCGCCAGCGCCAGCAAACATGCCTACTATTATGGCGTTAGTGAGCATTTGGAATGGGCTGTTACATGGGGCGCAAAGCCACGTGATATTGCCCTATGACCAACCTTTAGAAAGCTTCACTGCGTATATCCAGCAGGCAGATATGGAGAGTAATGGTAAGCATGTCGATCGTCAAGGTAATCAAGTGGCTTATCCTACAGCGTCTGTCGTGTGGGGCCAGTTAGGTATTGATGGGCAGCATGCATTCTATCAATTATTGCACCAAGGTAACGTCATAGTGCCAGCGGATTTTATAGGCTCGCTGGCTAGTTCTACTCCCGTTAAAGGCCACCATGAAAATCTTATGGCTAACTTCTTTGCCCAGACTGAGGCGCTGATGAATGGTATCAGTGCTGAAGAAGTAAGGAGCCAATTAGAAACTCAGGGATTAGACTCACAAGAGCTTGAAAAACTGTTGCCCCATAAAGTGCACCAAGGTAACCGGCCTAGTAATACCTTATTGCTTAAGCAGATAGATCCAAGAAATTTGGGTGCGCTCATTGCGCTCTATGAGCACAAAATATTTGCCCAGGGAGTGATTTGGGATCTCTGCTCTTTTGATCAATGGGGTGTTGAACTAGGCAAGATCCTAGCTAAGGGCATATTGCAGGAAATTGAAGGTGATGCAGGGCATCAACATGATGACTCTACTAATGCGTTAATTGACTACTTTAAGGGCTCTCGCATTTAGAGTATTTATTATAGGCAGTAGTGCTTTTGCCCTTTAAGTTTAAAGGGCTTTTTTCGTTATATACTTAGGTTTTAAGACGAGGTGAGGGTGCAAGTTTGCTTGGCTAACTCTTCTATGGCTTGCCAATTTCCCTGCTGTACTGCGTCAGTAGGCGTTAACCATGTACCACCTACACACATCACGTTATTCAGCGCTAAATAGTCTGCTGCATTGGTAGGCTTGATGCCTCCAGTTGGGCAAAACTTAAGGTCGCTAATGGGGCCTCCAATGGCCTTTAGAAAATCTACTCCGCCCACTACAGCTGCGGGAAATAGTTTAAACCTTCGGTAACCTAACGCCATGGCTTGCATTGCTTCGCTTACACTGGCGATGCCTGGCAACAATGGCACTGCACTTCGGCTACCGTGATGTAAAAGCTCTGCCGTAAAACCTGGACTAACAATAAAATCAGCCCCCGCTTCAACACATGCGTCATATTGTTCTGGTGTTAGCACAGTGCCGGCACCAATGATGGCTTCTGGTAAAGCTTTTTTGAGCTGTTTGATAGCACTTAAACCATAGTTACTACGTAGGGTAATTTCCAATACTGTTAAGCCTCCAGTCACCAATGCCTTGCCAATACCAATGGCTTGTTCAGGACTATCTAGAGTGAGTACTGGAATCACGGGTACAGTGGCGCAAATTTGATCTAAGCGTTGAGTGTTTTTGTGAATCTGGGCAGAGAATCACGGGTACAGTGGCGCAAATTTGATCTAAGCGTTGAGTGTTTTTGTGAATCTGGGCAGAGTTTGAAGCGGACATTTAAGGGCACCAATGTATACTGAGGGGCTGTTGGAGGAAGATGTAAATAGGCATCTGCAAGGAATTTTTTAAGTGAATTGCCTGTTCTAACACTCGGCGCTTTTCGGCACCTTCAATATGTAAGTGTTTATGTCTTGCAAGTCCGAGTGTATTAGCAGACAGGGTCATGCGGTCGGTAGGATCTGCTGGCGCATGCGTGGCGATACAAATATCACTTGTTGAAAGTGCTTGGTGCAATGATGGGCATAAAGGAAACAGAGAAGCTGTATGGCCATCGGTACCCATGCCAAGAACCAGCACATCAATGGGCCAGTGCATATCTTTGAGCCGTTGTTGGCAGTGTTGCCGTCCTTCTGACGCACTTTTTTCGCCAGTGTAAATGGGGTAAAAGGCTGCCTCTACAGCGTTATTTTGAAGTAGCCAAACCCTTACTAAGGCAGCGTTACTGGCGCTATCTTGTTCATCCACCCAACGCTCGTCAGCAAGAGTGATGTCTACCCGGTGCCAATCAAGCTGCTGCTGGCTTAGTTGCTGCAACATAGCTTGTGGTGTGCGGCCTCCAGAAACGACTAAGCTGGCTCTCGACCTGACTGTCAACGCAGCGCGTAATTGATTGGCCACGGTGGCCGCTAATGACGCTGCAAGCTTCTGAGCGCTTACACTTTCTAACCACTGGTTTTGGTTTAGTAAGGTTTCAGGCTTATTTGGCTTCATTGCAGTGTTCATACCATCGATGTCCATGTGTTTCTATCATATTGCTGGCTTGTTGTGGCCCGTTGCTTCCCGCTGAGTAATCTTCAAGTGGAAGCTCTGCACGGTGCCAAGCTTGGCGAATCTGGTCGCACCACTGCCACGCAAGTTCTACTTCATCACGACGCACAAATAAGCTTTGGTTGCCTTTAAGGGCTTCCAATAATAGGCGCTCATAGGCGTCTGGAATGCGAGCTTGAGATTGGGTTTGAGCAAAGTCTAAGTGCAACGGGTCGCGTCGAAGCTGCATGTTTTTGTCGATACCTTGTTCTTTGGTAAGCACTTGTAATGAAATGCTTTCATAGGGCTGCAGGCGAATGATTAGTTTGTTTTGCGCAATCTCGGCCTGGTCTGGGTCAAAAATGTAATGGCTGTTGGACTTATAGTGAATGATAATCTCTGTCACTTTGTTAGCCATGCGTTTTCCCGTGCGCAAATAGAAAGGTGTGCCAGTCCAGCGCCAGTTGGCAATTTCGGTACGTAGGGCAATAAATGTTTCTGTGTCGCTGCTGGTGTTTGCGTCAGCTTCGTTCAGATAGCCAGGCGCTGGCTGCTGTTTAAACTGACCATCGGTATATTGCCCCAATACTAGGTGAGTGCCTATTTTGTCTTGGTCAATTGGCTGTAATGATCGTAATACCTTTACCTTTTCGTCACGTATGCTGTTGGCGGTGAGCTGTGATGGTGGGTCCATGGCTACCATGCACAATAGCTGCAACAAGTGGTTTTGTACCATGTCGCGCATTTGCCCGGCTTTATCAAAGTATCCCCATCGGCCCTCAATACCAACCTCTTCAGCCACACTAATTTCCACATAGTCGATATGCTGGTGGTTCCATTGGCTCTCAAATAGAGGGTTGGCAAAGCGCAATGCGATAAGATTTTGTACGGTTTCTTTACCAAGGTAGTGGTCGATACGAAAAATTTGGCTTTCGTCAAAATATAAAGCCATCTTGTCGTTGATGACCTTTGATGAAGAGAGATCATGGCCAATAGGTTTTTCGACCACAATACGGCTGTGCTCGTTAATGGCATTGGCACCGTGTAAGTGTTGGCAGATATCTTTATATAGGCTTGGCGGTGTGGCTAGGTAGTAGGTAATTTGTGGATGCCACAAGGCTAGTTTTTGCTCTAGTGCAATATAATCCTGTGCATGGGTGAGGTCCACTTTGCAATAGCTTAGGCGTTGTAAGAAACGTGACAGTGAGTTGGCGTTCAATTCATCTGCGCCAATGTATTGGTTTAGTGTATGCTCAATACGCTGCTTCAGTTCGGTGATACTTATTGCGCTGCGTGCCACGGCCATGATGTTTAACTCTTTGCTCAATAGTTGAGCATGGTCGAGTTGGTATAGGGCAGGCATGAGTTTGCGGAGTGATAGATCACCTAATGCGCCAAACAGCACAAAACTATGGCTTAATATGCCTTTAGCTGTTGTAAGCTCGTCTGATGAGTTACTGTCCGACATTATTAATGTGACCTTATGTATAAATTAGACTTGTAATAATACTCCTAAATTCAAACAAAAGTCACAAAAATATCTTAAATGTTGGTAATATTACGTACATAAATAAATAAGCTAGATAAAATAAACTATGACCATTAACAATAATTTGCTACAGCGCCTATCTACTCAGCAGGAACAGCTCAATCGATCTGAGCGCAAAGTTGTGCAAGTGATTGTTGCTGATCCCCAATCGGCAACCCGTATGAGTATTGCAGCTTTGGCAGAGTTAGCTCAAGTGAGTGAGCCTACGGTTAACCGTATGTGTCGCAGCTTTGGTCTCAAGGGGTATCCAGACTTTAAGTTAGAGCTAGCTCAAAGTATGGCGCGTGGTACGCCCTACGTGAGCCAGAGTGTCAATCAAAATGATACTGCAACCCAATACACCGATAAAATATTCACCAGCACCATGGCTAGTTTAGATGCTGCGAGGCAGCAGGTTGATAGTAAAGCCATTGAGCGGGCGGTAGATTATTTAAGCCAAGCTCAGCAGATTTGTTTTTATGGCATGGGTGCCTCAGGTGCCGTCGCTCAAGACGCTCTGCATAAGTTTTTTCGTTTCAATATTCCCGTTGTAGCTCATAATGATTCATTGATGATGCGTATGATGGCCGCGGCCTGTAAGCGTGGCGATGTGCTGGTGCTGCTGTCATTTACAGGGCGCACTAAAGAAATGGTAGAGGTGGCTCGCATTGGTCGTGCTGCGGGTGCGGTAGTTATTGCTATTACTGCCGTTGGCTCACCTTTGGCTCAAGAAGCGAGTCTGGTATTAAGTGTAGAAGCACCTGAAGATACTGATGTGTATATGCCCATGCAATCCCGCATGATTCAGCTGACCTTAATAGATGTTCTGGCTACTGGGGTGATATTGCGCCGCGGCGAAGATTTTCATGGTCACTTAAAAACCATTAAGCAAAGTTTAACGGGCACTCGTTTGGCCATAGTAGAGGAGCAACAGTGACATTTTATAGGTTTGGTTTGGTGGTATTGTTGGCTGTTTTCTAACCAAGGTGGTGACTGTACCTATGCGGATTGTGGGTGCCGTGGCTTCCGTTGTGCCGGTAATAGGTGATGCTGTGGACGAAATTATAGAAGCTGTCGCTGATGCGGGTGATGATATTCCTTTGTAATATAACGGACAAAGTTAGCAATGTTGATTGGCATATTTTGCTTGAGACACAAAAAAACCGCAACCAGGGTGACCTAGAGCGGTTTTTTATCACCAAAAAAAAGCTTATAGTTGGTCGATTTTAGCTCGGATCTCAACTAGCTTTTCAGACATAATGCGCTCTAGGTGCACTAGGTCCTGTGCTATAGACTCTTTGCTATCTGCAACTTTATTTTCTTCGTGGGCTAGCTTGTTCAATTCTGTAAGGGCGCGCAGTAAGAATGGTGAGATTTCGCTCACTTCTTGCCATTGTTGGCGACCAGAATCGACCATTACAGTGCGTGTAGCACGACCAAAGCGGAACTTTTTGCTACGAGGTAAAAAAGAGCCTTTTTCGCGCTTGTAGTAGATTTTGAGGATATCAAAATCGCCTTCTTGGCGAAGGGTATATTTGCTGATGGATTCAAAGCTAGTGATGCCCATTTCCGTAAGCGTAGGGTGTTGAGACATAATTGTTCTCCTTAGAGATTAAAAGTTAAAGTTTTCTTATGAAAATCAATGACTCAACAAATTATTGTAAGGTAGGCTCTGGCGGCCCTGCCTTGCTGGTCTGATGGTTTATGAGTAAAAGTGTAAGTGCCTACACAAACCGTCATGGGGGTGGTTTTCAGTGATGATATTATAGCTCATTGTTGATTAAAGAGTAACCAAAATCCTTGCCATATGTCAGCGATTTATACTATAGGTCGCATTCATTCAATAAATAGTTATGGGATCTTCACGCAAGCATTATTTGCGGTATACTCAGGCTTAAATTTTTGGTTTACCCATGAGTGCGGTTGGCGCAAAAACCCACTCAATAAGGATTTTTCTTCATATGTCTGGTGTCATCCCTATTGATGAAGGCGTTGAGCGTCTACCCCTCAAAGAATATACAGAAAAAGCGTATTTAGATTACTCCATGTATGTCATTTTAGACCGTGCATTGCCTCATATTGGCGATGGTCTAAAACCTGTACAAAGACGTATTGTTTATGCAATGTCTGAGTTGGGCCTAAAAACGTCTGCTAAGTATAAAAAATCTGCCCGTACTATTGGTGATGTGCTGGGCAAGTTTCACCCACACGGTGATAGCGCTTGTTACGAAGCCATGGTGCACATGGCCCAGACCTTCTCCTATCGTTATACTCTGGTTGATGGCCAAGGCAATTGGGGATCTGCAGATGATCCAAAATCCTTTGCTGCCATGCGCTATACGGAAGCTAAACTCACAGGTTATGCCGATGTCTTATTAGGTGAGCTAGGTCAAGGCACCGTAGACTGGGGTAACAACTTTGATGGCACCCTGCAAGAACCTTTAGTATTGCCTGCTCGTGTGCCTAACGTACTGTTGAATGGCGCCACTGGCATCGCTGTGGGTATGGCGACAGACATCCCTCCTCATAACTTACGAGAAGTGGTGTCGGCCTGTATCCATCTATTGGAGCACCCTGGCGCAAGTACAGAAGAATTGTTCGAATTTGTACAAGGGCCTGATATGCCCACTACGGCAGAAATAATTAGCCCACGAAGTGACCTGTTAGAAATGTACAAAACTGGACGTGGCAGCATTCGCATGCGCGCCGTAGTGGATCATGAAGACGGCGATATTGTCATCACCGCTTTGCCGTACCAGGTTTCTGGGGCGCGCATATTGGAACAGATTGCTGCTCAAATGCAGGCTAAAAAGTTGCCTATGGTGGCTGATTTACGCGATGAGTCTGACCATGAAAAGCCAACCCGTTTGGTGATTGTGCCACGCTCAAATCGGGTGGATACGCAACAGCTATTGAATCACTTGTTCGCTACTACAGATTTAGAACGATCTTATCGAGTTAATTTGAATCTCATTGGTGTGGATGGTAAGCCACAAGTTAAAGGTTTGAGTACTATTTTGAAAGAGTGGTTGTCTTTTCGTATGGAGACAGTGACACGCCGTTTGCAGCATCGCTTAGATAAGGTGCTGGAGCGTTTGCATCTATTAGAAGGTTTGTTAATTGCCTATCTTAATATTGACGAAATTATTGCTATCATCCGTGAAGAAGAAAAACCTAAAGCAGTACTAATGCAGCGGTTTGTGTTATCTGATCGCCAGGCTGATGCCATTTTAGATTTAAAACTGCGCCATTTAGCCAAGCTAGAACAGCACCGCATTGAAGCAGAGCAAGAGGAACTAGTGGCAGAGCGTGACAAGTTAGAGTTGTTGTTGGGTTCTAAAACACGTTTAAAAACCCTCATAAAGCGTGAATTAATTACTGATGCCGAAGCCTTTGGGGACGATCGTCGTTCCCCTATCGTTGTGCGTCAAGAAGCTAAAGCCCTTTCAGAGCGTGATTTACTCACCACCGAGCCTGTTACTGTAGTTCTGTCTAAACAAGGCTGGGTTCGTGGTGCCAAAGGCCACGATATAGACCCTTCTAACATGAGTTATAAATCGGGTGATGACTTCTTGCTCATGGTGCAAGCTCGAAGCAATCAAAGTGTTGCCTTCCTTGATGAAGGTGGCCGTAGTTATTCCCTAGAGGCCCACACATTGCCATCCGCTCGTGGCCAGGGTGAGCCTTTAAGTGGTCGATTTAATGCGCCTAGTGGTGTGCAATTTTCAGCTGCAGTGAGTGCTCAAGTTGATCAATTGTTACTCATGAGCACGGATGCAGGTTATGGCTTCATTTCCACCTTTGAAGACTTGTTAAGTAAAAACAAGGCTGGTAAGGCTGCCATGTCTGTGCCCAAAGGTGCCAAGGTTATTGCGCCGCAGCATATCACCAAGGTGGAAGACACTTGGTTGGTGGCAGTGAGTAATGAAGGGCGTATGTTAGTCTTCCCGTTACAGGATTTACCACAGCTAGCGCGAGGTAAGGGTAATAAGATTATTAGTATATCGTCCACCCGCGTGGCAAACCGTGAAGAATTCATGGTGGCTTGCTCATTGGTCTCTGAGAGCTGCGAGTTATTAGTGCATTCAGGTAAGCGCTATCTACGTTTGAAGGCCTCTGATCTAGTTCACTATCGTGGAGAACGTGGGCGTAGAGGCAATAAACTACCTAGAGGCTTCCAAAAGGTTGATTACTTGGCTGTGGAGAGTGAGGCATCAACTGAAGTGGATGCTGAGTCTATAGATACTGCCTCTTAGTCAGGTGTTTAAAGCGTTGGACTAAAGTGGCGGATTTGCAGGTCTAACAAGTCTTGGTATTCACTGCTTAAACGGGCCAAACATACGGCGCCACTGGCGAGTGGCGTGCAGTTGTCGGCTTGTAACACCCGTTGTTGTAACTCTGGGTGGTAGGCTACGTGGCGACTTATTACCATATGGTCTTGCCGTTCACGGCGGGACAATTCTGCCGCTTCTTCTGTGAGCTTACTTAACTCCTCTAAATTACCTGTGTGCACCACAATTTGAATGCTTAAACTAGGTTTGTCGCTAGCCGACCGTTGGGTGTTAAAGGCCTTGTACAAACCAAAGAAAAACTGTGCGGCACATAGGGCATTCACGCAGTGGGTCATGTGCTCATGGGGTTTGTCAAAGGTGACAAGCACATCGTGGTTTTCTTCCGTTTCAATAGTACCGCCATAGATGGCGCACACTTGATCTACCAACCGCTGGTAAGACTTGAGCAACAAGTGTTTTTCAGCGGCTTCCATTGGTCCTTGATCTCTGGTATTTACGTTGATATACAACAAGCTCACCAATGGGTCGTCGTGCAACGGGGTTGGGGTGAACGCAATGGGGTTTATATTGGGCTCATGATCAAGAGTATGTGTTTGGTGTGACACCAATTCTGCGATGGCTGCAGGGGTACGCGTGGGTCGTAATGGTTTGGAATTATCACCATTACGTAGATCATCCATGGTGAATATGGGTAAATTATTTTTCGTGGGGCCCCTAGGTTCTGTCAGTTTAGGTGCAAATAAAGGATCGCCAAGATCGCCTAATTGGGGTTCTGAGGATAATTCACGGGCCAAATCGTGAAGCTCGTGATTAAACGCTTCTTGTTGGTTAGGGGCTTCCAATTCTGGCTGGTGGTCTTGTTGGTCATGGTGAGCCGCGACGACTAAGCCCTTTCCAGCAGGCATTTCTAATTCATATTGATGTTCCGTTTGAGTATGCAGCAAACGTTCTTCGTTAATAGAATTGAAACCCAAATTAATGATGCCCCACTCATCAAGGCGAGTGTCATCTAGTGGCGGTGCTTTGCCGTATTCTAATAGTTGTTCTTGGGCTTCGTGTAAGTCGCGCAACGGCTGCACTAATTTGGCACCGAACCACCAGCCAATAACGATGCAGGCTAATAAGGCAAGGCCCACGGTAGGCCATAGCAATAACACCAACTGGATAAGGCTTGGATGTAAATCTAAATTGGAGTGGCGTAAGTGCAGGCTGCCAATAATTTGCTCATCTAGCTGGATAGGCAAGACTATATAGTCGGCATCATTAAGAAAACCAGTTTTGGCGAGCATTTGGCCGTCTCCATCATAGACGGCTGCACCCTCAATAGCACCTTGTTGTCTGAGTTCCGCTAAAGTAACGTTAAGGCTAATATAGTCTTGTTTTACTAGTAGAGGTGCGCTTAAGTTAGCCAGCTGCTGGCCCATTTTCTGGCCTAAAAAGGCATTTTGTTGATCCGCAACTTGGCTAAGGTGTTGGTAAGTCATCAGCCCCAAAGCCACGCCAACAAGCACAAATGTGGCTATTAACAAAAACACCGTCTTCTGCACCAAGGTGAGGCGAGATTGCATTAAGTGTCTAAAAGAAAGGATTTTATTGGACATTAGGTGTTAATCATTGCTGTGTGGAAGAGGTAAAATCAACCCCATTCTAACCCACTAATGGTAAAATGCTAAGCCCACCCAAGGAGTTGTACCTATGTTTCATCGCCTAACCTTATTTGATATGAGCAATGAGCTAAACGTTGTCGCTGTCAATCAGGCATTTCAGGCTCTGCAAGTGGAAACCTATAACAACCTGCACAGTACTAATGCTAACTTCGCAGTGCACCAATGGCAATGGAACAGTTCGCCTGAATGTGTTTTAGACCTTGAAGTCATCCTTCAAAAATTGTCTAAACAACAAAAACTGGATTATGTGCTCCAGTCTTCTCAACAGCCCATACAAAAAATAAAATTAGCTGTGTTTGATATGGACTCTACCTTGATTCAGGCCGAAGTGATGGACGAGCTGGCTTATGCAATGGGTATTGGTCCACAAGTGGCGCTTATTACTGCCAGCTCCATGGCTGGAGAGTTAGATTTTGAACAGAGCTTTCGTCAGCGACTGGCTTTGTTAAAAGGGTTTGATACTGCCCAACTTTCAGCTATTAACCAAGCCCTTGAATTAATGCCGGGTGCAGAACAACTTATGAAAGGCCTGCAGAAGCAAGGCGTATACTGCGCTATATTATCTGGGGGTTTTAGCTACTTTGCAGATGACTTGGCCCATAGGTTGGGTATGCAACAAGCCTTCTCTAATTCTTTAGAAGAAGTAGATGGCAAACTCACTGGGCAAGTGACAGGGGTGATATTGGATGCTGCCAAAAAAGTAGAGTTGCTGGAGCAGTTACGAAAAACCCTTGGCTTATCTCTAAGCCAGTGTCTTGCTGTGGGCGACGGCGCTAACGATTTGCCGATGCTTAATAAAGCTGGTTTAGGCGTAGCTTTCCATGGTAAACCACTGGTTAGGCAGCAGGCACCTCATCAAATTAACAACTTTGATTTGGATACTTTGTTGCACTTGGCTTAACAGGGAGAGTATAAGCTTTTACTCAACCTTCCAGGCTCTTCACGTACTAGTTTGGGCACCAAATAGCCCGACATACAGGACTGCATTTGTGCCACTATGGATTGTCCACGCTCTAGGCTAACAAAAAAGTGAGTAGTGCCTGCCACTTGGTCTGGTAAGTGCAGGTAATAAGGCATAATGCCTAGTTCAAACAGACGCTCACTGAGGCGCTTTTGGCTGGCTAGGTTGTCGTTCACTTGGGCTAATAACACGCTTTGGTTGAGTAATTGTACCTTGTGTTGGCGCAATCGCTCGCAAGCTTGGGCTACATCTGCTGCTAATTCATTGGCATGATTAGCGTGCACCACCATCACACAGTTCAATCTGGAGTGTTCAAGCTTTTGGCACAGTTCTAGGGTGATTCGTTGTGGCAATACGATGGGCAAGCGACTGTGAATGCGCAAGCGTTTAACGTGTGTAATGGTTTCGATAGCGGTGATTAGCTCAAATAACTTGGGATCTGTTAAGGCGAGTGGATCGCCACCACTAAGGATGATTTCTTCTATATCTGGGTGTTGTTCAATATATTTAAGGCTTTGTTGCCACTCATTACGAGCACGCTTTTGGTCGCTATAGGGATAGTGACGGCGGAAGCAGTAACGGCAGTTAATAGCGCAGTGGCCGGCTGCAATCAACAAGGCCCGCCCTTGGTATTTGTGTACAACGCCGGGTACGGGGTTGAAGCGGAATTCTTGTAATGGGTCATCATTAAAGTTTGGGTCTTTTATTGCTTCTTGAACCCGAGGTAATACTTGCAACAACAATGGATCCGTTGGATCTCGTGGGCGCATTTTTTGTGCAAATGCTCTGGGCACAAGGGTAGTAAAGCCTTGGTCATGGGCTGACAGAGCCGTCTGTTGAGCCAAGTTAAACCCTAAAGCTGTGAGCAATTGTTGAGGCGTACGGTAGGCCTCACGCAGCTGAGTGCGCCAATCTTCTGGTAAGCTTGTGTAGTTAATCAAGCTTAAAGGTTCAACTTGCTTAGCGCTTTGCGGTATCATAAGCGACAAATTTCCCGATATTTATTTCATTAGAGCGAAAAATGGCTAATTATAGCAGCAACGAATTTAAATCTGGCCTTAAAGTTATGTTAGAAGGCGATCCATGTGCCATGGTTGATGTGGAGTTTGTTAAACCCGGTAAAGGTCAAGCATTTACCCGCGTACGTATGAAGAACTTGAAGTCCGGCCGGGTATGGGACCGTACCTTTAAGTCGGGTGAATCCATTGAAATGGCGGACGTGATGGACCGCAACATGGAATACCTATATACCGATGGTGAGTTTTGGCATTTTATGATGGCAGACGGTACTTTCGAGCAATATGGTGCGGATGTCCATGCCGTAGGTGACTGCATTAAGTGGCTTAAGGAACAAGAGATTTACGTGGTCACCTTATGGAATGATGCGCCATTAGCTGTTGCTGCACCTAACTTTGTAGAGTTAGAAGTGACGGAAACTGATCCAGGCCTTAAAGGTGACACAGCTCAAGGAGGCAGTAAACCTGCGACTTTAGCAACGGGTGCTACTGTGCGTGTACCCTTGTTTATTGAGCAAGGTGAGATGCTAAAGATTGACACCCGCACAGGCGATTACGTAAGCCGCGCATAGGCTTAGGATTATCCACTATGCCATGGCAACCGAGTGCTGACATTAACCAGCTTAAGCAACGTGCCAGAGTAATCAGCCAAATACGGGCATTTTTTTCTGCCCGTGATTTGCTTGAAGTCGATACCCCTATAATGTCCCATTATGGGGTATCCGACCCTCATATCGATACTATTCCAGTAGCCTTTACCCAGGATGGCGCTTTCCAATGTCAGCCTATGCACCTCATGTCTTCACCAGAATATGCCATGAAGCGTTTATTAGCAGCAGGTAGTGGCAGTATCTATCAAATTGCTAAAGCGTTTCGTAATGGTGAGGTGGGTTGCCGACACAACCCGGAATTTACCTTATTAGAGTGGTATCGCCTCGATTTTGATCTACAGCAATTGATGCAAGAAGTGGCATGTCTTATCGATACCGTACTAATAGGTGAAGTGCTTGAGTGGCACTTTTGGAGCTACCGTCAGGCTTTTGAAGAAGTTCTTTATATCGACCCTTTAACGGCCAGTGATGACGCTATCAGATCCAAGGCCTTGGATCTGATAGATATTCAAATGGAAGCATCTACCCCGCGAGATACTTGGTTAGACTTATTAATGAGTCACTGTATTGAGCCACAACTACCCAAAGCGTGTTTTGTTTTTGATTACCCAGCCAGCCAATCAGCCTTAGCACAGACTGGCATGGATGACCTGGGTAATAACGTGGCGCGTCGTTTTGAGGTGTATATTAACGGCATTGAATTAGCCAATGGATACCAAGAGCTGACGGATGCTCAAGAACAAGAGCGGCGCTTTGCATTAGACCATGCCACAAGAGCTTTCATGGGTAAAATACCCATGGCTGTTGATATTAGGCTCATTCAGGCGCTACAAGCTGGGCTACCAGAATGTTCTGGCGTAGCTTTAGGGATAGAGCGTTTATTAATGCTTGCCTCTGGCGAAAAAGACATAACTAAGGTAATGGCTTTTAGCCACCACCTTGCTTAGTTTATCTGGGTGTTAATTAAGTTCGGCGAACATTTGGCCTAAACGTGTTGTGGTGCCAGCACTAAGTTCTGTGGGCCATTGGCTTGCGCCTTTTGGTAAACACATGACTAGGGTAGAGCCCAATTTAAAGTGGCCCATTTCTTCACCTTTCTTCAATACGATAGGTTCTTGGTTGGTATAGTTAAATTGGCTTACCACCTTACCTTTAGGGCACACTAAGCCTGCCCAAACCGTTTCCACACTGGCTACAATCATGGCGCCTACTAGCACCATAGCCATAGACCCAAACTCAGTGTCAAAAATGGCCACTACCCTTTCGTTACGGGCAAATAAACCCGGCACTTGGGCGGCGGTTGTTTGGTTCACCGAAAATAATTGACCCGGTACATGCACCATGTGGGTAAGGGTGCCGTCGCAAGGCATATGAATGCGATGGTAGTCTTTAGGTGCCAAATAAATAGTAGCAAAATCACCATCTATAAAAGGAGTAGCGAGTCCACTATTGCCACCTAATAAAGTGGTGAGGTTAAACTCGTGGCCTTTGGCTTGAAATAGGTTTTGTCCGTTTATTTTGCCTAGTTGGCTAATAGCGCCATCTACGGGGCAAGCTAAGTGCTTTGGATTCTTATCTAAGGTGCGTGCCTCAGCCTTAAGACTGCGGGTAAAAAAGTCATTAAAACTGCCATATTGACTTGGGTGCTGACGTTCAGCTTCATCCATGTTGACTTTGAAACGCTTTATAAATGTGCGAATAAAGGGGTCTTTAATTACCGGCATAGAACTGTGGGCCAGTATGCCTACAAGGCGAGAGATTAACTGTTGTGGTAACAAGTATTGCATGAATACAAATAAACGATCGCCCATGAAGAATCCTTAGTTATGTGTGGTGAAGTCGTCTAAAGACGCTTTAATGTGTTGAAAGCTCGACATACGAATGGGGTCAATATGACCATCTTCTAAAGCCTTTAATAAAGCACAGGCAGGTTCATGCTCATGGCTACAATCGCTAAATTTACAGTAGCCTAAATAGGGCCTAAATTCCACAAAACCCTCCAGTAGGGTTGCTGTGTCCATATGCCAAAGACCGAATTCACGTATGCCTGGGGAATCGATTAATTGCCCACCATTAGGGACGTGAAATAGTTTAGCTGTGGTGGTGGTGTGAACACCTTTGTTGGTTTGCTCAGACAAGGCGCTGGTTTTAATGTCTACTCCAGGAAGCAGTACATTCACTAAGCTAGATTTCCCAACACCAGACTGACCCACAAACACGCTAACTTTATTGTTTAGCTCAGTATAAAGTGCTTCAAGGCCCGTTAAGGTTTGAGTAGAGGCGCGAATAATACGGTAACCTAGGGCTTTGTAGCGAGCTAACATGGGTTCAAGGTGGTCTTGGGCCTCTTCGTCTAATAGGTCGGTTTTGTTGAGTAAAAGTATAGGCTCAATTTCACTGGCCTCGGCGGCCACCAAGTAGCGGTCTATCAAATTAGCATGGGCATAAGGTTTGGGAGCAAAGGTCACAATGATTTGATCAATGTTTGCCGCCACAGGTTTAAGATCACCGTATTTATTTGGACGGCTGAGAATACTATTGCGATCATCGCGGGCCACAATTACACCACTTTGATCCGCTGCTTGGCGCCAGGACACTTGATCACCAGTGACGAGGAAGCCTAAATTAGAGCGAATTTTACAGCGAAACACTTGGCCTTGGTATTGGCCATGCAAGGCTTCAACATCTATTAAAGAGCCATAGTGGGCGATAATTAAACCCTGCTGTTCGGCAGACAGGTCACCATGTTCGATAGCGTTTTCTATCACCCCATCTTGTTTATTGGCGCGTGCGCGACGTTCGTCTTGAACTTTATCAATTTGCCACTGTTGGCGGCGGGTTAGTTTACGTTTGGCCATTGAGCATTAATGTACTGGATTGTCAGTAAAGGCTTTATTCTACCGCGAAGTGAGGCATAATTCAGTCTATCAATCTCAGCTAGAGAACTTTTCTTGTGAAACACGCACAAAATCTAATTTGGTTAGACCTTGAAATGACCGGTCTCGACCCAGAGCAAGACGTTATTATTGAAATTGCCACCATTGTCACCGACGCCCATTTAAATGTACTGGCTGAAGGGCCATCCCTTGTCATTCATCAGAACGATACGGTGCTGGAGACTATGAACGATTGGTGTATTAAACAACATGGCCAATCTGGCCTAACCCAACGGGTGCGTGACAGCAAGGTAAGCTGTGCAGAAGCTGAGCAACAAACCATCGCTTTTCTTAAAGCCTTGGTTGATGGTGGTCACTCTCCTATGTGCGGCAATACTATTGGTCAAGATAGACGTTTCTTGGTGAAATACATGCCTCAACTTGAGGCCTATTTTCACTACCGCAACGTGGATGTGAGCACCTTAAAAGAGTTGGCTCGTCGCTGGCGTCCAGAGCTGCTTGATGGTCTTAAAAAAGATGGCAGCCATCTGGCGCTAGATGATGTGCGTGATTCAATTGCGGAGATGGCCTATTACCGAGCGCATTTTTTAAAGATGAAATCGTGAAGGTGTAGGTTAGCAACTTTACTAAAGGTCAATACAGCGGTTACCTACAGGCCAAGGTAGCCTGTTCCACATAGTATTGGATCAGGCGGCCAGCCATAATTCCTGGTGGCGCCGTATTCCCAGGTAACTGGTCGTAGCGAAACCAGTTCGCCTCAGCGATCTCGATGCCATCCACTTTAATTTCGTCGGTCACGGCATTGGCAATAAAACCAAGCATCAACTGCCCAGGATAAGGCCACGACTGGCTGCCAACATAACGGATATTATCGATTTCGACGCCCACTTCTTCAAAGACCTCTCGATGCAATGCCTGCTCTGCACTCTCTCCGGCCTCAAGATACCCAGCCAAAGCGCCAAATCGGTTAGTGGGCCAACTAGCATTACGCGCCAAAAGGCAGTGATCCCCGCGGGTTACCAGCACAATCACGCAAGGGGAAATCCGTGGGTAATTGTTGATGTTACACTTATGGCAGGTCATAGCATGTTCTTTAGCAGTGGCTTGATTAGGTTCACCACAACTGCCACAAAAGCGGTGCTTATCTTGCCAGTCTAGCAATTGAACGGCTCGACAGGCTAACGAAAAAATCTCCTCGCCTGCGACCGTTAGTAAGTCACGTAGTCCAACCAAACTAAACCCCTCAGTCGCCGTCACTTCTGGCATGAGATCCCAAACCTCACAATCACGGCTGAGCCACTGGCCAAGAGTTATTTTTCGTTGGCAGAAAAAACCTAAGGAGTCGGTCGCGTCACTGTCAATAAGAGGGTTTTTAGCCATTCTGGAACCGTCAGCCAGCAAAATATCCCGACCAACCACAGCAATAATCCACTTTGTTTCCGTATTGACAGATACTGGGCTGGCATAAAAGCCATTTAGGCTTGCGGGGATAGTCACAGGAGAATTTACCTTTCGTGGAGAGTATAAGGTCAGCTAAAAAGTCTGCTAGCAGTTTGCACATTTCGATGTCTACAGTTCAAGGTCCTCAACCTATTCGTATAAGTCTAACATGAATAAATAGGGTCTTGGCCCATCTTTCAAATGCACTAACTATGTTTTTAGCCTAGCAAAGATGCTTTAACTTATGACCAAAATGTTGGGCTAAAGGCACAGGTGTTATGGGGATGAGTTGCGTTTGTCGTTGTATCAATTGATCTACAGCCCAGTCAATATGCTCCATCACCATAGGAGTGGCAGTGGAGCGTTGGTCTTGCAGTGCTTGTAGCGTGAATTTTGTAGCAGGGCCATTACCTAAACCAATCGCTAAATTTCGCTGCCAACCTTCAAAACCAGCACGCCTAATAGGTGATCCTTCCGTTCGTTTAAGAAAATCATCTTTGGTCCACATGAATAGCTCTGCTAATTTTGCTTGGTCTAAGCCGTGGCGAGGTTTGAAATCATCTTCCTGGGTGGCGCCAGGTGCGCGATTCCATGGGCAAGCAAGCTGGCAGTCATCACAACCAAATACCCGATTTCCCATTAGTGGCCGTATATCTAATGGAATACTGCCTTTGTGCTCGATGGTTAAATAAGCGATGCAACGGTTAGCATCCAGTACATAGGGTTGTGGAAAAGCCGCAGTTGGGCATACGGTTATGCAAGATTCGCAGCGGCTACAGTGGTCTTTTTGATAAGGTTCATCTATGGGCAGTGGGAGATCGACAAAGATTTCACCAAGCACGAACCACGACCCTTGTTTACGGTTAATGATTAAGGTGTGTTTGCCTTGCCAGCCCAGACCTGCTTTTTGGGCAAGGGGTTTTTCCAGCACCGGCGCACTGTCAACAAATACCCGATGACCAAATGGGCCGATTAATTTCTCAATGGCTTTACTAAGTTGAGCCAGACGTTTACGAACTAATTTGTGATAATCTCTACCAAGGGCATAACGGGCAATGTAAGCCTGCTCAGCATCTTCTAGGGTGCTTAGGGTAGTTAATTTAGGGTCTAAGTAATCCATACGCAAGCATATTATGCGTTGCGTACCTGGTACCAGTTCTTCAGCGCGATAGCGTTTGCTGCCGTGTTTTTCCATGTAGTCCATATCGGCATGGTAGCCAAGATCTAACCACTGCTCTAACTGTTCGCCTGCGGTTTCATTATCAGTGTCAGTAATTCCGCAGTCAGCAAAGCCAAATTGGCTTGCGAGCTGTTTTATACGTATGGCTAAGTCTGCAAGTTGTTGCATAGTTAGTGGCACGGGTACCGTTAGTGAAGGTGGATTTTGCGTTGGCATGGCGCTTATTCTAACCTAGACGAATAACATGAATCTCTAAAAATGAAACAAAACCAATGAAATACCTACTAGAGAGGCGGTTTTTATTGCACTTTTAGGCTATATTGCACTCTAATAAATCATCCATTGAGTAGGGTAGTCGAGTCCATGTCCCTAGAGCACCAACTACAAGCCCACGGCGAAGATGCTATGGTGGCTCTAGGCAGGCAGTTTGGGCACGCATTAAGTGCTGGCGCACAAGGTGCTACAGTGTTTTTGCAGGGTGACTTGGGTATGGGGAAAACCACATTTACTCGAGGCGTTATGCGTCACTTTGGTCATCAAGGTGCGACAAAAAGCCCTACCTATACTCTAGTGGAACCATATCAGTTTGAGCAACAAAAATTACATCACTTTGATCTTTATCGCTTGGGTCACCCAGAAGAATTAGAATATTTAGGTATTCGGGACTACTTTGATGGGTATGCTATTAATTTGATAGAGTGGCCAGATAAAGGGCTGGGTTATTTACCCCAAGCTGATGTTGTATTAACTATTCATCCTCTGGACCGCGGGCGAAAACTCACTTTTGTGGCAAAAACCAGTATGGGTGATGCTATTTTGGATGGCCTAGGCCAGGTTCAACAATGAGAGTGTTTTTGCTGCTTGCATGGGCCTTCTTTTCTATGGGGTCCTGGGCTGCGAAAATAGAAAACATACGCATTTGGCCAGGACCAGATAACACACGATTAGTGTTTGATATTAGCGCCGCGGTGACTTTTGAAGAAATTATTTTAACCAATCCAGACCGTCTAGTGATCGATATTGACCGGAGCATACTGTCTACCTCTGTTGCCAAATTAGACTTTACTAACAGTCCAATACGCAGCATTCGCTCTAGCCAGCGCAGCGATAATAAATTACGCCTAGTGCTGGATTTAGCCTACAAAACTAGCCATAAAACTTTTACCTTGGTGCCTAACCTAAGTTATGGCCATCGGTTGGTGGTAGATCTGTCCAATTATAAACTACCACCCCCAACGCCTACAAAAGGTGCAGTGATAAAGCCATCACTGCCACAAAATACGTCCTTAAGTGGCTTGGCTTTATTGGATAGCCAAAGGGATATTGTGATTGCCATTGATGCAGGCCACGGTGGTGAAGATCCTGGTGCGCTGGGCCCCAAATTTAGTGGTAAAAAACTACAAGAAAAGCATGTGGTTTTAGCTATTGCCAAACACTTACAAGCGCTGATTAAAAAGGAGCCAGGGTTCGAATCTTTGCTCACTCGCAGCGGTGACTATTACATAAGTTTAAGGGGGCGTACTAAAAAAGCCCGTCAGGCCAAGGCCGATTTATTCATTTCTATACACGCAGACGCCTTTAAAAACAGTAAAGCTAAAGGAGCATCTGTTTGGGTACTGTCTAGGAAAGGCTCGGATAGTGAATTGGGAAAGTTTTTGGTAAAAAACGAAAATGATACTGACCCAGCTAGTAGTTACATCGGTGAAATAGATTTGGATGACTATGCTAAAGATCCTGATGTAGTTGAGACCTTGGTTGGTATGCATATGGTTGTCAGTCAAGCTATTGGTAAAGGTGTCGCTCAGCAGGTCCTTGGCAATATAGGCAAGATTGCTAAGCTACATAAAAGACACGTTGAAAAGGCTGGTTTTGTGGTGCTTAAGTCACCGGATGTGCCTTCTATATTGGTCGAAACCGGGTTTATATCAAATCCCGGTGAGGCTGCAAAATTGCGTACCAAAAAGTATCAAAAACAAATGGCCAAGGCTATTTTTAAAGGTTTAAGGAGCTACTTTTATAGCCACCCGATAGCTAATACTTATATTGCCTCTGTAGTAGAAGCAAAGCGCAAGCTACGTTCATATAAGGTAGTGTCTGGAGATACGCTTTCTGCTATTGCTCAAAGATTTGGTAGCAGTGTCAAGCGCCTGCAAGACGCCAATAAAATGACCAGTAAATCTGTATTACTGGTTGGTAAAATACTTATTATCCCAGCAGGCTAAATGGCTTGCCCCACTATAGATTACGAGCGTCCTAATGACTGCAAAAATCCATCAACTCAGCCCACGTTTGGCTAACCAAATTGCCGCTGGTGAAGTGGTAGAGCGCCCTGCTTCGGTGATAAAGGAGTTGCTGGAAAACTGCCTAGACGCAAAAGCTAGTAAAATTGATGTAGACGTTGAGCAGGGTGGCGTAAAACTTATGCGCGTGCGTGATAATGGCACCGGAATTGGTGAACAAGACTTAGCGCTAGCCTTAAGCCGCCACGCGACCAGTAAAATCGCCAGCTTAGATGATTTGGAATCAGTGCAGAGCCTAGGTTTTCGTGGCGAAGCTCTGGCGAGTGTGAGTTCCGTATCGCGCTTAACGCTTACATCAAATACTGAGGGCCAAGAGAGTGCTTGGCAAGTAATGACGCAAGGCCGAGACATGGAAGCTCAATTACAGCCTGCTGCTCATCCTGTTGGTACCAGTGTTGAAGTGAGGGATTTGTTTTTTAATACTCCCGCTCGGCGTAAGTTTTTACGTACAGAAAAAACAGAATTTGGCCACGTAGAAGAAGTGATAAAACGCTTGGCCTTAAGCCGGTTTGATGTAGCTTTTAGCCTTAAACATAATCAAAAAGTGATTCACAACTTGCGCCCAGCAGATACTCAAGCTGCCCAAGAAAAACGTGTAGCGAGTGTTTGTGGCCCTGCTTTTATGCAGCAAGCCTTGCATATCGAAATGGAAGCGCCAGGGTTGAGGCTATGGGGATGGGTTGGCCTGCCGACCTTCTCTCGCAGCCAGATGGACCTTCAGTATTTTTTTGTTAATGGTCGAGTAGTGCGAGATAAGCTAGTAGGGCATGCCGTGCGTCAGGCTTATCGTGATGTGCTTTATCATGGGCGTCATCCGGCGTTTGTATTGTATTTAGAACTAGAGCCTGCAAATGTCGATGTGAACGTTCACCCCACTAAAAACGAAGTGCGTTTTCGTGATGGCCGCTTAGTGCATGACTTTATCTTTCGTAGCCTGCACAAAGCCTTGGCTCAAGTGCGGCCAGAAATACCTACAGGTGGTGGCATTGAACAGTTGGGCGTCATGCAGGGCCAGTCTCAGATGCAGCCTCAAGGGCTTGAAATGGGTGTATTTGCTGGCCAAACGCAAGTGGATTTGGGCCAAATTGCCGGTAATCCAACATCATCAACTATGCAGCAAATGCCTTGGCAGAGCGGATCGTTAAACCAGCACTCACCGCATCAAATGCGGGAGCAGGCTAAAGTATATGCCAGTTTGCATGGCGATGCAGATCCATCAATGGGTTCTGCAACTGAGGCCGGGCAGGTGCCACCCTTGGGTTATGCCGTGGCGCAACTCCACGGTATCTATATCGTTTCTGAAAATGCCAAAGGCATGGTACTGGTGGATATGCATGCAGCCCATGAACGCATTGTTTACGAAAAAATGAAAACATCATGGGCAGAGCAAGGCATTAAAGCTCAGCCTCTGTTAGTGCCTATATCCATGGCTGTGAGTTCCCGTGAAGCGGATCAGGTTGAGACGCAGCAAGAATTATTTACTGAGCTAGGTTTTGTTATCGACAGGTCTGGCACGGAAAATTTAGTGGTGAGGCAAGTGCCTAGCTTGTTGCAACACGCCAACGTTGAACAATTAGTGCGAGATGTCCTAGCTGATGTAGTCACCTATGGCAGCAGTGACCGCATTAGGGCAGCTCATAACGAACTGCTAGGCACTATGGCTTGCCACGGTGCGGTGAGGGCTAATAGAAGGCTAAATCATGTAGAAATGAACGCACTGTTACGGGACATGGAAATTACCGAGCGCAGTGGGCAATGCAACCATGGTCGCCCTACATGGACGCAGCTGAGTTTGTCTGAACTAGATAAACTGTTTATGCGGGGGCAATGACAGGTGTGTCCTAGTCAGTTATCACCGGCCATTTTTCTTATGGGCCCAACTGCTGCAGGTAAAACAGATTTAGCTGTAGAGCTGGTGCAGCAACGAGCCTGTGAAATTATTTCTGTAGATTCGGCGCAAATATATCAAGGCATGGATATCGGCAGTGCAAAACCAGATTCCTCCACCCTAGCCGCAGCACCTCATCATCTGATTGATATTTGTGATCCCCTTGAGGCTTATTCGGCAGCTCGGTTTCGCACTGATGCGTTAGCCCTTATGGCACAAATTACCGCTCGTGGTAAGGTGCCCCTGCTGGTGGGGGGCACCATGATGTACTATAAGGCGTTAGTGGATGGTTTAGCGCAATTGCCTATATCAGAGCCGGTTATACGCGGGCAGTTAGAGCAAGAAATACAAGACCACGGCCTAGGGGCAATGCATGTCCGTTTGTGTGAAATTGATCCAGTGGCTGGGGCGCGTATTAATGCTACTGATCCCCAGCGGATTACGCGGGCCATGGAAGTGTTTTTGCTTAGTGGAGAAACCTTAACGGCCCATTGGTCTAGGCAAAAGCAGCAGTCCTTGCCATATCAAGTGACTTCAGTTGGCGTATGGCCGCCAGATCGAGCCTTGTTACACCAGCGCATAGAGCAGCGTTATGAAATAATGTTGCAGCAAGGTTTTAAGCACGAAGTGAAGTCTTTAATGGCCCGTGGAGACCTGCATTTAGATCTGCCCTCCATGCGTTGTGTAGGGTATCGTCAGATGTGGCAACACTTGGCTGGCGAATACGACTACGCAATGATGCAATACAAGGGCATTGTGGCAACTCGGCAATTAGCTAAAAGACAGTTGACTTGGCTGCGCAGTTGGCCAGAATTACAGATGTTTGATAGTTTAGATACAAAATTAGCATTCAAAGTTTTGCAAATATTCGATAGAATAGGGTTTTAGCGTAAAGGCTGCGTAAAACGACTTGCATCTGTTGGTACATTTACGCATCATAATTCTCGAACTTTACCCTAAAGTTATATTAATGTTACAAGGAGCTACCATGTCAAAAGGGCAAACCCTACAAGACCCTTACTTGAACGTATTACGCAAGGAGCGAGTGCCGGTTTCTATTTTTTTGGTAAACGGTATTAAATTACAGGGCCAGATTGAGTCTTTCGATCAATTTGTAATCCTGCTGAAAAATACCGTTTCCCAAATGGTATATAAACATGCCATTTCAACTGTAGTGCCGTCTCGCCCAGTTAAAATGCCAGCTGAAGACGAACTAGATTAATTTTGTTGGCTTTTTTGAAACCCCGACGAGCACCTAAGGGTGCTCGCTTTGATTTAGGTTATTGTTTTGTTTTTTGAACGTCACCAATCAGGCGAACGTGCGATCCTTGTCCATCTTGAAATGGGCCAAGAGGGTGAGCGTGAAGATGCCAATGAATTAAAAGAGCTGGTTTATTCAGCTGGTGCAGATCCCCTAGAAACAATAGGTGGCTCACGCGCAACTCCTCATCCAAAAACCTATGCTGGTTCTGGTAAAGTAGAAGAGATTAAGCTGGCCGTGGAACAACACGAAGCTGAAATTGTCATCTTTAACCATGCCTTAAGCCCTGGTCAAGAAAGAAATTTAGAGCTTGAACTGCAGTGCCGAGTGTTAGACCGCACAGGTTTGATTCTTGATATTTTCGCCCAGCGTGCCCGTACCCATGAGGGTAAGTTGCAAGTTGAGTTGGCTCAGCTAGAGCATATGTCTACTCGCTTGGTTCGAGGCTGGACCCACTTGGAGCGTCAAAAAGGTGGTATTGGTCTGCGTGGTCCAGGTGAAACCCAGTTAGAAACTGACCGTCGTTTACTGCGTGTGCGTATCAATACCATATTAAAGCGCTTAGGTAAGGTGCGTAAGCAACGTGAGCAAGGGCGTCGTGCTCGTCGCCGTGCAGAGGTGCCTACCATTTCTTTGGTGGGCTACACTAACGCTGGTAAGTCCAGTTTGTTTAATCGAATTACCATTGCCGATGTGTATGCTGCAGACCAATTATTTGCCACCTTGGATCCAACCTTTAGACGCCTTGAAATTAAAGATGTTGGCCCCACTATATTGGTAGACACGGTAGGTTTTATTCGTCACTTACCCCATAAGCTTGTAGATGCCTTTCGTGCTACGCTACAAGAAACGGCGGAAGCAACGTTATTACTTCACTTGATTGATGCAAATGATGAAAAACGTGACGATAACATAGAAGAAGTTGAATCGGTGCTGGAAGAAATTGGCGCCGATGATTTACCCCATTTATTGGTGTACAACAAGATTGATATGTTAGAAGATTGCCCCCCACGTATTGACCGTGATGGTTATGGTGTGCCAAGAAGGGTTTGGTTAAGTGCTCTAACGGGTGAGGGTGTAGACCTTCTGGTGCAAGCCATTAGTGAGCGCTTAGGTGGTGAAATTTTTGCTCAACAACTTGTGCTGGAACCTCAGTATGGTAATTTGAGAGCTCAGCTTTATGCCTTAGACGCCGTAGAAAAAGAAGGTATTAACGATCAAGGCCACATGGTGTTGAACGTGCGCTTACAAAAGCGAGATTTTTTACAAACATTGAGTCGTATAGGAATGGATGCAACGCCTTTTGTAGGCAAACCAGCCAACCCATGGGACTCATAACCATTTAATAACTGCAATAATCAGGAGAAGATTATGGCCTGGAATGAACCGGGTAATAACGGTAAAGACCAAGATCCATGGGGCGGCAATCGTCGTCCAAATGGACAAGATCAGGGGCCACCTGATCTAGATGAAGCGTTAGGTAAGCTTATTGAGAAATTCAACGGCTTATTTGGTGGTTCTGGTAATAAAGAGACCTCTGGTTCAGGTGGTGGTAATACCCCAACTTCTACAGGTAAAATTATTGGTTTTGGTGCCGTAATTATTTTAGTTTTATGGGCAGGTATGGGTTTCTATACCGTAGACCAACAAGAGCGTGCAGTGATTTTGCGCCTCGGCAAGTTCAGTGAAACTGTACAGCCTGGCTTGCATTGGAATCCACCGTTGGTTGATCTTGTCACTAAAGTTAATGTCACAGCTGTTCGTAACGTTGAACATCGTGCCTTAATGCTTACAGAAGATGAAAATATCGTTGAAGTGGGTTTATCGGTTCAATACGTTGTGTCTAGTCCTAAAGATTTCTTGTTAGAAGTTAGAGATCCAGAAAATAGCTTATTACAAGCTACGCAAAGTGCCTTGCGTCATGTTGTAGGCGGTTCGGAAATGCACTCTGTGCTGACCGAAGGCCGTGCCCTTCTGGCTTTAGATATTGAAAGCCGATTGCAGGCCTTATTGAATGACTACCAGACTGGCTTAGAAGTCATTAAAGTAAACATAGAAAATACGGCAGCACCTTCGCAAGTGCAGGATGCGTTTGATGACGTGATAAAGGCTCGTGAAGATGAGCAGCGAGTTAAAAACGAGGCCCAAGCCTATGCCAACGGTATCGTGCCAGAATCTCGTGGTCGTGCACAGCGTGTGAGCGAAGAGGCCCAAGCCTACCGTGAGCAGGTGGTTGCCCGCGCAGAAGGTGAAGCAACTCGTTTTACTAAATTACTAACGGAATACCGGAAGGCTCCAGAAGTAACACGTGAGCGCCTTTATATTGTTGCCATGGAAGATGTACTTTCCAATGCTTCTAAGGTCATGGTAGACGTTAAGGGTGGCAATAACATGATGGTGTTACCCCTAGACCAAATCATGCAGAACCAATCTTTGCGTGCAGCAACGGGTGCTGGTGGTAAAATGTCTTCCAGTATGGTGGATGAAATTACTAACCGTGTAATTCAACAGCTAACTCAAGGCGGTTCATCTTCAAGGGAGTCTCGTTAACATGGCTACTCGTACTTTAGTGACCTTAATTGGCTTATTTGTGGCACTTCTTGTCGCCTCTTCTACACTGTTTGTAGTAAAGGAAACAGAACGCGCAATTATGCTTCAGTTTGGTGAGGTGGTGCAGTTTGATATCCAGCCTGGCCTACATGTGAAAGTTCCATTCGTGAACACTGTGCGTATATTTGATGCTCGCGTGCTTACTTTGGATGCTCGTCCACAACGTTACTTAACGCTAGAAAAGAAAGCTTTGATTGTTGATTCTTTCGTCAAGTGGCGTATTCACAACGTGGCTGACTTCTATACTGCAACTTCTGGTGATGAATTTACCGCTGCTAAGTTGTTAGCGTCTCGTGTAGATACCGGTTTGCGTAACCAGTTTGGCGAACGCACCTTAACGGAAGTAGTTTCCGGTGAGCGTGATGAGCTAATGGCTGAACTACGTGAAGAGCTTAACGAAGTAGTTAAGACAGATATGGGCATCGAGGTGGTTGACGTGCGCGTGAAGCGTATCGATTTACCCCAGGAAGTAAGTGAATCTGTTTACGGTCGCATGCGCACAGAGCGTGAGCGTGAAGCCCGTGAACTGCGTTCTAAGGGTAAGGAACTGGCCGAAGGTATTCGTGCCGATGCAGATCGCCAAGAAACGGTCATCGAAGCGAATGCCTACCGTGAGTCAGAGCTTATTCGTGGTGATGGTGATGCCATTGCAGCAGCAACCTACGCTGCAGCCTTCAACAAAGATCCAGAGTTCTATAGTTTTTACCGTAGTTTAGATGCTTACCGTAAAACCTTTGGTGCTGGTGGTGACGTGATGCTGATCGAGCCTGATAGTGAGTTCTTTAAGTACATGAACCAGTCTACTCTGAAGTAAGCCTTCGGCTTGCTTTTAGCAAGACATTAAAAGGGCCTTTCGAGGTCCTTTTTAGTGGCTGCTTTTTAAGCCTGAAAGGTGGTCATTTGTGGCTAAAAGAAGTACAATTGTGTAACCGAGAAGTAGGGTCCGAGATGGGCCGTATGATGCTCGGTTTTTTTGTGTTTGAAGCATTAGTAAAGAACCATGAATGAATTGACCCAACACCTACTGGTGGCTTTTTGCTTGATGCTGATAATAGAAGGTATTTTGCCTTTTTTATACCCACAAAGGTGGCGTCAATTAGTGGTTCAGCTAGCACAGATAAGTGACCGCAATATGCGACTGTTAGGTTTGGGAAGTATGCTTTTAGGGCTTACCTTACTGCTTTTAGTGCGTTGATTTAATGCAATTGTTTGGGAAACAGGAACTCACATGAGTCGTGCAAATCGCTGGTTATTGCCAGATGGCGTAAAAGAAGTATTGCCCCCGGAAGCTGCCCGTATAGAAGACCTGCGCCGCACCGTGGTCGACCTATACCAAGCATGGGGTTACGACCTAGTTATGCCGCCACTCATTGAATACATTGATTCATTGTTGATTGGTACTGGTGATGACTTAGATTTAGCCACCTTTAAGGTGATTGATCAAAAAACTGGCCGTACCATGGGTATTCGCGCAGACATTACGCCTCAAGTTGCCCGTATTGATGCCCACAGTATTGACTGTGATGGTATCAACCGCCTGTGTTACTCCAATACTGT
>Ga0209091_10000243_pt1 | contig 53401 bp, 59 predicted proteins | sample ArcticOcean_MG_C_6_FD_187438 | JGI IMG/M metagenome (GOLD analysis project Ga0209091, IMG submission 187438) | Marine microbial communities from western Arctic Ocean - ArcticOcean_MG_CB8_128 (SPAdes) (version 2) | ecosystem: Environmental > Aquatic > Marine > Oceanic | place: Arctic Ocean...
AAAAAAATAACTATATTGTGAACTTACGCTAATTAAAAATAAAAACATGTTTTTAAAATATAAAGAAGGTCGAATATATAGATTTGGTTACTATTTATTGGGGTCCTTTATAATTATTGTCTTCAATTTTATTGGGCAAATTCCAATTTTAATAGCTTTAGCTAGCTCAATGTTAAGTAATGCAGATGAAATTGATCCTTCAGCAAATCCAATGGAAATACTTAATATAATCCCACCAAATATGAGGCTATTTCTAATGCTTTTTCCTTTTGCTTTTGCATTTATTGGTGTTTGGCTTGTTGTTCGTAAAATCCACGAACAATCATTGACAAGTGTTGTTACAGCTAGAAAAAGAATTGACTTTAAACGAATACTATTTGCTTTTGGACTTTGGTCTTTTATAATGGCAAGTATGATTTTATTTGATTATATGACATCACCTGAAAATTATGTTTGGAATTTTAAACCTATTCCTTTCTTATTTATGTTTTTAATAGCAATTGTTTTTATTCCTCTCCAGACAAGTCTTGAAGAGTTCCTTTTTAGAGGTTATTTAATGCAAGGTTTTGGAAATTTATTTAGAAACCGATTGGCGCCATTATTATTAACATCTTTAATTTTTGGTAGTTTACATTTGGCAAATCCAGAAGTTAGTAAATTAGGTTACGGTATTATGATATATTACATAGGTACAGGTTTATTTCTTGGCATTATGACACTAATGGATGAAGGTGTGGAGTTAGCTATAGGTTGGCACGCAGCTAATAATCTTACAGGAGCATTACTTGTGACTGCAGACTGGACTGCATTTCAAACTAATTCTGTTCTTAAGGATATTTCTGAACCTAATTTATACGGTGAAATGCTTATTAGTATCTGTATTATCTATCCAGTTATTTTATTTATTTTTTCAAAAAAGTATGGTTGGAAAAACTCACTTCTTCAATTAACATCAAAATTTTAATTCAATTATTTCTTAAAACTTATTATAAATGAGCTTGAATAAAAATAAAATATTTGGATATGCAGCATTAATACTAATGGTATTAGGAAGTGCTTTAATTCTTTTAGGAGTATTTATGTATAAAGAGTATACGATTGGCTTCACAGTTATGGGTTTAGGTTTTAATGCTATTGCATGGACATTTAATGCATTAAGAGGAAGAATATAAGTATGTCAGAGGATAAAAAGATAATTTTTTCTATGACGGGAGTTTCTAAAGCCTATCCTGGAGCTCAAAAAGATGTATTAAGAAACATTCACCTTAGCTTTTACTATGGAGCTAAGATTGGTGTTTTAGGCCTAAATGGATCTGGTAAATCATCTCTTTTAAAAATAATTGCTGGAGTAGATAAAAACTATAGAGGAGATGTTACTTTTAATCAGGATTATAGCTTAGGTTATCTAGAGCAAGAGCCAATAGTTGATCAAAGTAAAACAGTTATTGATGTAATTAAAGAGGGTGTATCTGAGACAGTTAATATTCTTGACGAATTCAACACCATTAATGATCAATTTACATTGCCAGAGGTATATGAGAACCCTGAAAAAATGGAAAAATTAATGGGTAGACAAGCTGATTTACAGGATAAAATTGATTCTAGAAATGCTTGGGAATTAGACACCCAATTAGAAATAGCAATGGATGCTTTGAGAACTCCTGATGCTAACGAAAAAATATCTGTTCTTTCTGGAGGTGAGTTAAGAAGAGTTGCTTTATGCAGATTATTACTTAAAAAACCTGATATTTTATTATTAGATGAACCAACCAACCACTTAGATGCTGAATCTGTTCATTGGCTTGAGCATCATTTAGCTCAGTATAAAGGAACTGTTATAGCGGTAACACATGATAGATATTTTTTAGATAATGTTGCTGGGTGGATATTAGAACTAGATAGGGGAGAAGGTATTCCATGGAAAGGAAATTATTCGTCTTGGTTAGATCAAAAATCCAAACGTCTATCGAGTGAGCAAAAACAATCTAGTAAAAGACAAAAAACTCTAGAGCGAGAATTAGAGTGGGTTAGAATGTCTCCAAAAGGAAGACAGACCAAGCAAAAAGCAAGATTATCAAATTATGATAAATTACTTAGTCAGGATCAAAAAACAATAGATGAAAAACTAGAAATTTATATACCTTCAGGACCAAGGCTAGGTAACGAGGTTATTGAAGCAAAGGGTGTTAGCAAGTCTTTTGGGGACAAACTTCTATATGAAGACTTAAACTTTAGACTGCCTCCAGCTGGAATTGTTGGAGTAATTGGACCTAATGGTGCAGGTAAAACCACCTTATTTAAAATGATAATGAAAGAACTATCACCCGACAAAGGATCTTTCAAGACAGGTGAAACAGTAAAAGTTGCTTATGTAGATCAATCTCATAGTAATATTGAATCTGATAAATCAATATGGGCTAATTTTTGTAATGAACAAGACTTAATTGTTATGGGAGGAAAACAAGTTAATTCAAGAGCTTATTTGAGTCGTTTTAACTTTAGTGGAAGTGAACAAAATAAAAAGGTATCCTCTTTGTCGGGGGGTGAAAGAAATCGACTTCATTTAGCAATGACTCTCAGAGAGGAAGGGAATGTTTTATTATTAGATGAACCTACAAATGATTTAGACGTAAACACATTACGGGCACTAGAAGAAGGGTTAGATAATTTTGCTGGCTGTGCAGTTGTAATATCTCATGATAGATGGTTTTTAGATAGAGTATGTACTCATATTTTGGCTTTCGAAGGAAACTCTGAAGTTTATTTTTTTGAAGGTTCATACTCTGATTATGAAGAGAATAAAAAGACTAGATTAGGGTCTGACTTACTCCCTAAAAGAATTCAGTATAAAAAACTTTCTAGAGATTAATTATTATAATAAAGTTCCATTTTAATATCACCTCTTTTGTAAGGATTTTCATCTCCTATGCGTACTTCTTTAAAATTATGTTTTTTGTAGAGGTAAATAGAGTTTTTTAGTTTAGTACTTGAATACAAATAAATTTTCTTCCAATTATTTTTTTTCCCAAATGAAATTGCAAATTCAATCATTTTATTACCATAGCCTTTACCTCTTTGATCTGGTTTAATTGCCATTTTCACAATTTCATATATTTTTTCTACTCTATTGATAAAAGCAAATGTTCCTATGATTTCATTTTCATGTTTGGCAAAAAAGATATACCCTCCTTTATTTATAATTAATGCCTCACAGTTTTTTAAAATTTCATAATCGTACGGTTCTACTTCAAAAAAAAATTCAAGCCATTCAATATTTAAATTTATAAAAAATTGAACAAATTTATTATTGAATGGAATTATTTCAAAATCACTCATTTCCAGTCATTAATTCAGGACGAACCCAGGTATCAAATTCTTTTTCAGTTAAATATCCCAGACTTAGCGATGCTTCTTTAAGTGAAGTCCCATCCTTATGAGCTTTATTTGCGATTTCAGCAGCTTTGTAATATCCAATTTTAGTGTTTAAAGCAGTTACTAACATTAGAGAATTATTTAATAACTCATCAATTCGTTTATGATTAGCTAAAATGCCTTCTGCACAATTTTCAGAAAAACTCACACATGCTTCTCCAATAAGTGAGGCAGATTGAATTATGTTTGCTGCCATTAGAGGCTTAAAAACGTTTAATTCATAGTGTCCTTGAGTTCCTCCTATTGTAATTGCAACGTCATTACCCATTACCTGTGCACAAACCATAGTTAAAGCCTCTGATTGAGTAGGATTAACTTTTCCAGGCATTATTGAGCTTCCAGGCTCATTAGCTGGAATTAATATTTCTCCTATTCCTGATCTAGGACCAGACGATAGCATTCTAATATCATTAGCAATTTTATTAAGGGCAACTGCCAGTTGCTTCAAAGCACCATGAGTTTCAACTATTGCATCGTGAGCAGCTAGAGATTCAAACTTGTTTTCTGCAGTAATAAAAGGATGACCAGTAAATTTTGCAATATATTGAGCAACTTTTTGAGAATACCCTTTGGGAGTGTTTATTCCTGTTCCAACTGCAGTTCCACCAATAGCAAGTTCTGATAGATGAGAGAAGGTGTTTTTAATTGCTTTAATACTATGCTTAAGTTGTGAACAATAGCCTGAAAATTCTTGACCTAAAGTAAGAGGAGTTGCGTCCATTAAATGTGTTCGACCAATTTTCACAATTGAATTGAATTCTATTCTTTTACTTTCTAGTGCTTTATGTAATTTTTCTACACCAGGAACTGTTACTTCAGTGATTTTCTTATAAGCTGCAATATGCATAGCTGTTGGATAAGTGTCATTTGAAGATTGAGATTTATTGACATCATCATTAGGGTTTAATGTTTTTTCACCAACTCCTAGTTTTTTTCCGGAAATTACATGAGCTCGATTAGCTATGACTTCATTGATATTCATATTAGATTGTGTTCCTGATCCTGTTTGCCATATTACTAACGGAAATTGAGAATCATGCTGACCTTTAATAATTTCATCACAAACTTTAGAAATTAAATCTCTTTTTTTGATAGAAAGTATTCCAAGTTCATGATTTGTATATGCAGCTGATTTTTTCAGGTATGCAAATCCATATATTATTTCCATAGGCATTGAGGAAGGAGGTCCAATTTTAAAATTATTCCTTGAACGTTCAGTTTGAGCACCCCAATAAGCGTCTATAGGAACTTTAACTTCTCCTAATGTGTCTTTTTCGATTCTGTAATTCATATCATTATTTTATTATACAAAAGTACACAAATCAAAAACTTACATTTTACATTAAAAAAAAGATAATTATTGTATTTTTGTAGAAACAATATAAAATATGTTTGAATTTGATCAGTATCTTGGATTTCTTGCTTTCTTAACGATACTTACAATAGGTTTTTGGCTTATGATTTTTCTTATAACATTTGTTATTCCTTATTGGGTTTTCGGATCAGCTATGGAGTCTTTCAATGAATGGAAAGAAGCTAGAAAAAAGAATAAGTTAAAAGTAAAATAGATTTTTTAAAAATCAAATTCTCCACCACCACCATCTTGATTCATTTGTCTTCTTCCTTGATTTTTCTTTTGCTTAACTCTATATGTGAAAGTAAAAATAAAAGTTGGTTGTCTCCATTGGCGTTCACCGTAGCTATAAAAACTGGGTGTGTTAGTTTCAGATATCCTTTTTGATGAATTAAAAATATCACTGGCTCTAAATGAAATTGTTCCTTTGTCTTTTAAAATATCTTTATTTAAAGCACCACTCATAGAGAAGATGCCTTTTCTTTTACTTTGGGCAGTTTCTGTAGGGCCTCTATAAAACATTCTTGTTTGCCAATCAATATCAAAAGGGAGTTTTATGGTTGCATTAATTCTAGCTCGCCAACTCAAATTTTCAGCATCAAAACTAGTTCCATTATATGATCCAATAGTTTCAGAATTAAATAAATTAAAATTACCATTTAATCTTACTTTTCTAGATGGAGTATAAGTTAAATTGAACTCTGTGCCAATTCGATTATTTTCTGATAAATTTACAGGACTAAGTTTTAAAACAGGAACTTCTAGTATTTCACTTGTTGGATCATTTGGATCTCCAGAGACTATCACCGTTAGTCCTGTGTCTTGGGTGATAAAAGTAAAAACACTAGTTGCTTTTTGTAAGTAGATGGAGCTATTAAAAGTAAACTTACTCCATCTTTTTAGATAACCTAAATCAAAAGTATTCGAATAACTTGGATTTATATTTGGATTTCCTTGAAAAATATTAGTCACACTACTTCTTGAAGGAAATGGATTAATTAAATAAGATCTAGGCCTTCTAATTCTTCTGCTATAGCCCAAAGTAAAATTTTCCATTTCATTCAGTTCATAAGATAAATTAACTGTAGGAAAGGCGTCTGTATATTTTTTTTGTGAATAATCAGATGTAGTTATTTGGTCAACTTGAATATTTGAGTTTTCAATTCGAAGACCTAATAAATACGAAAATTTATTTATCTTTTGCCCATACTGACTATAGAATGCATTGACATACTCTTTATATGTTAATATATTTGATAAGTTAGTATCTATATTGTAACTATCAGGTGATATTGCGTCTTGAGTTTGATTTAGATATCCAACCTCATAATCAGTAGTTTGGCTATTAAACCTACCTCTGTAACCAAGTTCAAATTGAGTATTTTCATCAATTGGCCAAACATAGTCTGTTTGGATTAAAAATCTTTTTTGACCCTCAAGAGTAGAAACTTTTTCATATAAGGAGGGGAGTAGACTAGGTAATTTAGTACTAGATTTTATATTACCAATTTCATCCTCAGAGCTTTCTTCATATTGAATTCTTGCAGTTATTTTTTGACCATTTTCATCAATTTTATTGTCATAATCAAGAGAATATTGAAATGAATCATCTTTTTCGTCTTCATTTTCAGTTCTTTGAACATAACCAGTTATATCTCTTGATATATTAAGTTCTCTTATGTCATTTGTAGTGTTATTTAAATTATCACTGGTTCTATAAAAACCACTGAGGATTAGTGAACTTTTTTCATTAATATAGTATTCAACTCCAAGATTGTTAAATATATTTTTTCTATCACGTTCACTATTTCTTTTTTCATTTAAATAAGTGCTTGGCCTTTCTTGGTTAAAATATTCATTATTATTTAAGGAGTTTCCTCTTGTCTGAGTATCTCCAATCGTTGTAGTGCTAAAAATATTCCATTTTTTGGTTCTCCAATTTAATGAAGCAGATCCTCTATTGTTTTTAGGAGATCCAGCATTTAAGGAAAAGTTTCCATTAAGACCAATCAACTCTTCTTTCTTCAATATTATATTTAGAATTCCAGCAGTTCCTTCAGCGTCATATCTAGCTGATGGTGACGTTACCACTTCAACCTTTTCTATAGACTCTGCCGGGAGTTGTCTAAGTCCTTGAGGTCCTGAAATACCAACTAATCCAGATGGTTTCCCGTTAATTAAAATTCTTACATTGCTGTTCCCCCTCAAGGCAACTGCTCCGTCTACATCAACTGAAACAGAAGGGATGTTATCAAGAACGTCAGCGACTGAACCTCCTCTTACTGTTATGTCTTTTCCAACATTATAAATCTTTTTATCAAGCCGAATCTCTACTTCCGTTCTCTCTCCCCTAACCTCAACTTCATTCAAAGCATTAACTTCAATTTCGAGTTCAATTAAGCCCAGGTCTAACGGACCTTTGACTAATAAACCCTTTTGAACATATTTGATAAATGATATGTATTCTATTTCAATATTGTATTTTCCTGGAAAAACTTCTATATTAAAATTACCTTCAACGTCCGTAATCCCTCCTTGAATTCTTTCCGGAAATTTTAAATTTGATAAAGAAATTGTAGCATACTCTAGAGGTTGTCCAGTTTCTTTATCAACTATCAATCCCTTTAAGTTTTGTTTTTGAAAACCAGTATTTGATGGTCTTTGTGCCTTTGAAAAGTGAATTACTCCAAATAGTAATAGAAAACTAATTACTTTGCTCATTGATCTTAATATAATTATTTGTTGATTTTAATATGTCCAGGTTAGACATTTATTAATTTAAAAGGTTTAATTATTTTCAACAAACTTCACTAAATTATCTATAGGTCTACCTATTACTCCTTTATTCTTGTAGGTTATGATTGGTCTTTCAATAAGTATTGGATAGGTAATTATAATTTCAAGGTATTGATCTTCATTTAAATCTTTATTTTTAAAATTCTCTTTCCAAACTTGTTCTTGTCTACGAATTATTTTTTTAGGATCAATTTTAAGTTGATTCAATAGGATTTTAAGGTCTTCTTTTGAAAAATTATTCTCTAAATATAACACTACTTCATGATCAACATCTTGAGTTTTTAAAAAATCAAGAGCTTCTCTAGATTTTCTGCATCTTGGGTTATGATATATTTTGTACATAAATTGTTTTAACAAAAAAAAAGACCTACTTCTAAGCAGGTCTTTAATAAATTAATTAAATTTTATTTTATTTTATTTAGAATAGCTTCAAAAGCAGAGGGGTTATTCATAGCTAAATCAGCAAGCACTTTTCGGTTTAAATCAATATTATTTGATTTAATTTTACCCATAAATTGACTATAAGACATTCCGTTTAATCTTGCTCCTGCATTGATTCTAGTTATCCATAAAGATCTAAAATTTCTTTTGTTATTTTTTCTATCTCTATATGCATAAGACATTGCTTTTTCAACAGCATTTTTTGCAACTGTCCAAACATTTTTTCTACGACCAAAATATCCTTTGGCTTGTTTTAATATTTTTTTTCTACGTGCTCTTGAAGCAACTGAGTTTACTGATCTAGGCATAATTTATTTGTTTTTTGAATTAGGCGACATTTTGTACTTAAAGCCTATATTCAGGGTTTATTAATCGTTTTAACCATTAACGTGCAGTTACTTTAATCGTAACTGAACTTTAATATTGTTTTCATCACTTTTATGAACCAATCCAAAATGAGTCAAAGCAAGTTTTCTCTTTTTAGATTTTTTTGTTAAAATATGACTTTTGAATGCATGTTTTCGTTTTATTTTTCCGGAACCGGTAATTTTAAACCTTTTTTTTGCACTTGATTTTGTTTTCATTTTTGGCATAACCTACAATCCTTTTAGTATTAATTATTTTTTCTTTGGCGCAATAAACATTATCATTCTCTTTCCTTCTAATACAGGTAATTGCTCAACTTTACCCCATTCTTCAAGGTCTTGGGCTAACTTTAGCAACAAGATGTGACCTTGTTCTTTGAAAATTATAGACCTTCCTTTGAAAAAAACAAAAGCTTTTAGTTTTGCTCCGTCCTTAAGAAATTTTTCTGCATGTTTTTTCTTAAACTCATAATCATGATCGTCTGTTTGGGGACCAAAACGTATTTCTTTGATAATTACCTTAGTAGCTTTTGACTTAATTGATTTATCACGTTTCTTTTGTTCGTATAAGAATTTCTTGTATTCTAGTATTTTACAAACAGGAGGAACTGCCTTAGGTGATATTTCTACTAAGTCTAACTCTAGCTCTTTGGCTAGAATTAAAGCTTGAGGTAGCTTGTAAACACCTACTTCAACATTGTCACCAACTAGTCGCAATTCTTGAGCTGTAATTTTCTCATTAATTAAGTGTGGGTTTTCCTTAATTATTCTACCTGGTCTATTCGTTCTTCTTCTTCGAATTGCTATGACTTCTACTTTTTAAATTATATTTTAAAGTTTGACATACTATTGTCTACCTCTTTTTTAATTAAATCAACTAACTCTTTAGTTGATTTACTCCCCAAATCTCCTTCTCTATGTTTCCTTACAGATACAGACTGATTTGAATGTTCTTTTTCACCCACTATCAACATAAATGGAATTTTATTCATTTCTGCTTGACGTATTTTTTTACCAATGGTCTCATTTCGAGAATCTAGCGAGGCGCGAATTTCGTTATTTTCTAAGTAATTTAAAACTTTTTCAGCGTATTTTTCATGTTTTTCGCTAACACATAAAATTATTACTTGTTCTGGAGCAAGCCAAATAGGGAAATTTCCTCCAGTATGTTCTAATAATATAGCAACAAATCTTTCTAAACTACCAAAAGGAGCTCTATGAATCATTACAGGTTGATGTAATTCATTATCATCACCTTTGTAAGTTAATTCAAACCTTTCAGGTAAATTATAATCTACTTGTATTGTGCCAAGCTGCCATTTTCTGCCCAATGCATCTTTAACTATAAAATCTAGCTTTGGTCCATAAAAAGCTGCTTCACCATATTCAATCACATATTTAAGACCTTTTTCCTTTGTAGCATTTATAATTGCTTTTTCTGCTAATTCCCAATTTTCATCACTTCCTATATACTTTTCAGGATTATTTTTATCTCTTAAAGAAACTTGTGCAACAAAATTATCAAAACCTAAAGAATTAAAAACATGTAACACTAGATCAATAACATTTTTAAACTCTTGATTTAATTGACTAGGCATGCAAAAAATATGAGCATCATCTTGAGTAAAACATCTCACTCTTGTTAAACCATGAAGCTCTCCACTTTGTTCATACCTATATACAGTTCCAAACTCTGCATATCTTTTTGGAAGCTCTTTATAGCTCCAGGGTCTTGCATTGTATATCTCGCAATGATGAGGACAATTCATAGGTTTTAATAAAAAACTTTCACCCTCTGTTGGAGTTTCAATTGGCTGAAAGCTATCTGATCCATATTTTTGAAAATGACCTGATGTCATATAAAGCTCCTTACTCCCTATGTGTGGAGAAATCACTTGTTCGTATCCTGCTATTTTTTGAGCCTTTTTCAAAAAACCTTCAAGTCTTTCTCGAAGTGCAGCTCCTTTGGGTAACCATAGAGGTAATCCAATTCCAACTTTCTTAGAAAAAGTAAATAATTCTAATTCTTTACCTAGCTTACGATGATCTCTTTTTTTTGCCTCCTCAATTAATTCGAGATATTCAGTAAGTTCTTTGTTCTTTGGAAAAGAAATACCATAAATACGAGTTAGTTGTTGTTTAGTTTCATCTCCACGCCAATACGCGCCTGCAACGGAAGTTAGTTTAACGGCTTTAATTAGTCCTGTATTAGGAATGTGTCCACCTCTACATAGGTCTGTGAAATTAGAATGGTCACAAAAAGTTATAGTTCCATCTTCAAGTCCATCAATCAATTCAACTTTAAATTGATTATCAATATTTTTATAAAAACTCAAAGCTTCGTGTTTTGAACAACTCCTCATTTTAAATACTGACTTATTTCTTGCAAGTTCTATGAATTTTTTTTCAAGTTCAGGAAGATCTTTTTCAGAAAAGCTAATGTTTCCAAAGTCAGCATCATAATAAAACCCATTTTCAATGGAAGGTCCTATAGTTAACTTTGTAGAAGGATATATGTCTAAAATAGCCTCAGCCAATACATGGGCTGAAGAATGCCAAAAAGCTGATTTTCCTTCATCGTTGTTCCATGTGAAGAAAATTATATTTCCATCTCTATCAAGTGTTGTTGTGGTTTCAACAACTTGATTGTTGTATTTCGCAGAAAGTACATTTCTAGCGAGTCCCTCGCTAATACTATTTGCAACCTCTAAAACAGACACGCCACTTTTATAGTTTTTATTTGCTCCATCTGGAAATGTTATTTTAATCATATCAATATTATAATCTTTGTAAAGATAAGCTGACTATGGATGTTAACAAAGGGTAGAGTTAAGAATCTGTTTTATTTTTAAAATCATTAAACAAAGAGCCAACCAAATTTAAGATTCCTAAAAAACCTAAAGTTATAGAAAGTCCAGCTATAATAACTCCTAATACTAGAACATACAAGTAAAATTGATGGTCTTTATTTTGAAAAGCTTGCTGAATTGTAAAAGGGCCAAGAAATGCAAATATAATTGCAAAAGTTAACTTCTTTATACCCTGTATAAAGATAATTTTATTCATTATGTTTTTTGAATTCAATAGCCTTTCTAACACTTTTATGTTTTTTTAACAAATCAAAAGCTTTAGAATAATTAATATTTAGACTTTCTTGAATCATTCTACACGCTCGGTTTTCAAGCTTTTCGTTAGTTATTTGAATATCAATCATTTTATTTCCTTTTATACGTCCTAATTTAATCATTGTAGCTGAAGAAATCATATTAAGTATAAGTTTTTGAGAGGTTCCGGCTTTCATTCTTGAACTTCCAGTAATGTATTCTGGACCAACGACAACCTCAATAGCATAATCAGAATATTTTGTTATTGGACTTTTTGGATTGGAGCAGATGCATGCTGTAGGTATTTTGTTTTGTTGACAATTTTTTAGAGAACCAACTACAAAAGGTGTTGATCCTGAAGCTGCTATTCCAATTACAAAATCATTCGAATTAACATTATGGTTTTTTAATTCTTTCCATCCTTCTAAAAAATCATCTTCTGCATTTTCAATAGAATTTCTTAACGCAGGATCTCCTCCTGCAATTATACCAATAACAAGACCTGGATCAGTCCCAAAAGTAGGGGGGCATTCGGAAGCGTCTAAAACCCCCAGTCGGCCACTGGTTCCAGCTCCAATATAAAATAAACGACCATTTTTATTAAGTTGAATAATTATCTTTTCAATAACTTTTTCTATTACGGGAATTACTTCTTCAATTGCTTTTAAGGCATTGAAGTCTTCAGAATGTATTCCTTTGATGATTTCATTAACAGACTTACATTCTAAGTCGTCATGGTTAGAATCTTCTTCAGTTATTTTTCGATAATCCATAATCTTAAATTACTCGTAAGTTAATCTAAATTCAAAATTATTTAAAATATCTATAAGTTTTTCTTAATTAAATTATGCCAATTTAGCATCAAGATTTAGTTTAATTTCATTGAGAAATCCTTGAGTAGTTAAGTAGTCTGAACTGGTTAGATTTTCCTTGTGAATTAACAACGCTAGATCTTTTGTCATTTTCCCACTTTCTACTGTTCCAATACAGACGCTTTCAAGTAATTCACAAAAATTTATTAAATCATGGTTTTGATCTAACTTACCCCTAAAGGATAGACCTTTTGTCCATGCAAAAATTGAAGCAATTGGATTAGTAGATGTAGCCTCCCCTTTTTGGTGTTTCCTGTAGTGTCTAGTAACAGTTCCATGTGCCGCTTCTGCTTCCATTGTTTTTCCATCTGGGGTAACTAAAGTAGACGACATTAAACCAAGAGACCCAAAGCCTTGAGCTACTGTGTCAGATTGAACATCTCCATCATAATTCTTACAAGCCCACACAAACCCTCCATTCCATTTCATTGCAGCTGCTACCATGTCGTCTATTAGTCTATGTTCATATGATATGCCTGCTGAATTAAACAAATTTTTAAATTCTTTGTCAAAAACATCTTGAAAAATATCCTTAAATCGACCATCATATGCCTTTAGAATAGTATTTTTTGTCGATAAATACAGGGGCCATTTTTTATCTAAAGCCCTATTCATACAAGATCTAGCAAACCCATAAATTGATGAGTCTATATTATACATACTCATAGCTATGCCATTTTCCTGAAAGTTATATACTTCCCATGATTTCACATCACTACCGTCCTCTGGAGTAAAAGTCATTGTAAGCTTACCTTTTCCATGTGTTACAATATCAGTTGCTTTATACTGATCTCCGAAAGCATGTCTTCCAATACATATTGGTTTTGTCCAGCCTTGAACATATCTAGGAACATTTTTCATTATAATTGGCTCTCTGAAAACAGTACCTCCAACAATATTTCTTATTGTTCCATTTGGAGATCTCCACATTTTTTTTAATGAATATTCTTGAACCCTCTGTTCGTCTGGGGTTATAGTAGCACATTTTACACCTACATTAAACTCTTTGATTGCGTTGGCTGCGTCTATTGTAATTTGATCATCAGTAAAGTCTCTGTTTTTAATACCTAAATCAAAATATTTTAAATCAACCTCAATGTAAGGTAAGATCAGCTTTTCTTTTATGAACTTCCAAATTATTCTGGTCATTTCGTCTCCATCTATTTCTACCACAGGGTTTTTAACTTGTATTTTGGACATTTTATAATTTATTAATTGCGTGGATAAATATACAATAACTTGTATTTGTAGATTTATAATATTTAAGATATGTAAATAAAAAAAACCGCTTTTTGGCGGTTTTTTTTAACTTATTATGTTACAACTTCTTTTATACGTGCTTTCTTACCGGTAAGGTTTTTAAAATAGTAAATACGTGAACGTCTTACTTTACCTTGTTTGTTAATTTCTATTTTTTCAATTGTCGGAAGGTTCAGTGGAAATATTCTTTCAACACCAATTGTTCCTGACATTTTTCTAATGGTAAAAGTTTTTGACTCTCCTTTTCCTTTTATTTGAATAACAACACCTTTAAAAAACTGAGTTCTTATTTTTTCGCCTTCACGAATTTGATAATAAACAGTTATAGTGTCTCCAGAAGAGAATTTGGGAAATTTGTTTTGAGGAATGAACTCTTTTTCAATGAAGTCAATTAATGCTTCCATGTTTATTGCATTATAATTATAAGTAAAGCAACATTCACGATTTTCGCCAGTGGTTAATTTACCGGGCAAAAGTACTTTTTTTTTATTTAATAGAAAAACACTATTAATATTTAATCATCAAGTAAATCTGGTCTGAGCTTTTTAGTTAACTCAATTGATTTTTTCTCTCTCCATTCCTCGATTTTAGGTGTATTTCCAGAAAGAAGTATCGCAGGAACACTCATGCCTTCATATTCAGCTGGTCTAGTGTATATAGGTGGGGCTAAAATACCATCTTGGAAGCTGTCTGACAAGGCAGAAGATCCATCACTTATAACTCCAGGTAAAAGTCTTACAATTGAATCACATAAAACAGCAGCAGCCAGTTCTCCACCTGACAACACAAAATCTCCTATTGAAATTTCTTGCGTGATAAAATTATCTCGTATTCTTTGATCAACTCCTTTATAATGTCCACAAAGTAAAATTAAATTAGTTGTATTTGACAACCTATTTGCAGTAGACTGATTAAGAGTTTCGCCATCTGGTGTTAAATAAATTATCTGATCATATTTGCGTTTAGATTGAAGACTTTTAATGCACTTAACAATTGGCTCTATCATCATAACCATTCCGGCTCCACCTCCGTATTGATAATCATCTACTTGTTTGAATTTATTAGAACTAAAATCTCTAGGGTTGTGAAAAAATATTTTGACAAGTCCGAATTCTTTTGCTCTTTTTATTATTGATGCATTAAAAGGGCTCTCAATCAGTTCAGGAAAAAGTGTTATTATATCTAATCGCATAATTATCGTTAAAAAATACTATAAAAAAAATCATTTTAATATTTTGATTTATTAATTAAGCATTTTATTCAAATATAATGCGTTCTTTTTCTCCAGAGGCACTCATAAAGAGTATAGATTTGATCGATTCAATATTTATTCTGTCAATTTCACTAATATCATTTATTTCTATATCGTTAATTTCAAGCAAGAAATAGTCATTGTCAATACCAAAACTATACAGTCTAGAGTTTTGAATGTTTGTAATTTTAACCCCTACATTATCTTTAATTATTTTTTTATCATTTTCAGAAATATTTTTCAGTTCCATTCCTAAAAAAATTATTCTAGTTATTTTTTTTAAAATAATATTAATTGTAAAAGTTTTACCGTCCCTAATATATTTGACCCTTACACTATTACCTGGACGTTTGGTCGATAAATAACCTGACATGTCAGAGAACTTATTAATTTTTACGTTATCTATTTCAATAATTATATCATTCTTAATTATACCAGCTTCCTCGGCACCAAGATTAGGCTCAACACTATTAACATAAAAACCTTCTGTTTGATCTGTTTTTAGTCTTTCAGCAAGTTTTTGATTTAAAGCATTTCCAGTTACACCAAGTAGACCCTTTTGAACATTTCCATACTCTAATAGATCTTCAAAAACTTTTCTTGCAAGGTTGCTTGGAACAGCAAAAGAGTAGCCTACAAATCCACCAGTCATTGAAGTTATTGCAGTGTTAATGCCTATTAACTCTCCCCTTGTATTAATTAAAGCACCTCCACTATTTCCTTGATTTACAGCAGCATCAGTTTGAATAAAGGACTGATTTTTACGATCTAACTTATTTAAATCTCTTGACTTGGCACTTACTATTCCTGCAGTTACTGTAGAATTTAAATTAAATGGATTCCCAACAGCCAAAACCCACTCTCCAATTTTTATTAATTCAGAGTCTCCAAATGGAATGTAGCTTAAGGGTGATTTTGACTTAATTTTTAAAACAGCAATGTCGGTATATGGATCTGACCCTACAAGTATAGCTTTATAGGCTTTATTATTATTTATTGTAACCTCAATTTCAGATGCACCCTCAATTACATGTTCATTTGTTATAATGTATCCATCAGGAGAAATAATCACACCTGAGCCACTTCCAATTTTTTTAGGCGCTGATTCTCCATAAAAATTATAGAGCCAGTTTTTTGAATCTTCAATATAGTTGCTTGTATTTTTAATATGTACTACCGCATTTATGGTTTTATTAGCAGCTGTGGTGAAATCAGTTTCTTCAATATTGCTAATATAATTAACCTGTTTTATTGGAGCGTCTAATTGGTAATCACTAATAACCTGGATTTGTTCGGAGTTTAATTTATCGTAAATAAACAAAGTGATTAGGCTGCTTAGGCATCCGGTAATTAACAATTTAAAATATAATTTCATTGAATATTAATTTTTAATAATGCTAAATTAACAAGATGAATGAATGTTTGTCAACCTTTAACTAGTTTTTAACTATTTTTGATAAGTCATGATAATCAAATTTTATAAATATCACGGAGCTGGAAATGATTTTATTATACTAGATGATCGTGAATTTAATTATTCATTTTCAATTAAAAAGATAAAGGAGATTTGTGATAGAAAAAATGGTATTGGTTCAGATGGTTTTATCTTATTAAGAAATCATAAAAAATATGACTTTGAAATGATATATTTTAATTCTGATGGTAAAATCAGTTCTATGTGTGGAAACGGAGGAAGGTGTATAGTGCATTTTGCTTATTTTTTAAAAATAATAAAATCTAGTACTGTTTTTTTAGCAATAGATGGACCTCATGAAGCACAAATAATAAGTGATTCAAAAGTCATTTTAAAAATGAATAATATTGATGAAATATTAAAATTTAAAAATTATACATTTATTGATTCAGGATCTCCTCATCATATTATTGAAAAATCTAAAATAGATTTAATTGATGTAAAGCAAATTGGTTCAAAAATAAGATATTCAAAAATTTATAGTCCAAACGGAGTTAATGTAAATTTTATAAAAAAAACATCTTCTAAAGAGTTTATGGTTAGAACATATGAGAGAGGAGTTGAAGATGAAACTTTATCATGTGGCTCTGGCGCAGTAGCATCAGCTATTGCTATGCATAGCAAAGGGAGAACAAGTCAAAATAAAATTAAAATTAAAACTTTGGGCGGTGATCTAGTTGTTTCTTTCAAGTTCAATAAAACATACTCAGGAGTTACTTTAGAAGGACCAGTAAAGCAAGTTTTTAAAGGTGAAATTGTTTTTTAAATATGAAAATATTCCTACGTAATCTCAAAGATTCAGATATAAATATTCTTTTAGAAACAGAAAATGATGAAAGCTTGTGGAATTATTCATTACAAGACAAACCTTTCTCAAAATCAACAATTAAAAATTATATTAAAAACGCATCAGTTCAAGATATTATTGAGGCAAAGCAAAAAAGATTTGTTATTTCATCTAATAAAATTGACATACTAGGTTTTATAGATTTATTTGAATATAATTTAGTAAAACGTGAGGCATTTATAGGGATAGTGGTTTTAGATAAATATAGAAACTTAGGAGTAGGATATGATTCAATTCAACTCTTAGAATTATATTGTGTAAATCATGTTGAAATTGACAAGTTATGTGCTTCTATTGAAATAAATAATATAAAAAGTATTAAATTGTTTAATAAATCAGGTTTTGTTAAAAAACATAATGATTTATATGAAAAAAATATTGAATGAATAAAGTTATTCGTAGATTTTTTTTAAGTCTCATTCCTTTTTTATTAGCAGCTATAGTCTTTTTTGGTTTAAGGTTTTATAATACTTTTTTTGCATCAAATACAAAATTCGAATCAGAAGACATCAAACTATACATTAAGCCAAATTCTGATTTTAATGAAATAAATAGTCAACTCAACTCTTTTCTCAAATCTTCATTTTACTTTAATTTAGCTGCAGAAAAAAAAGGATATTCATCAAGAGTTAAATCCGGATTGTATGTCATTCCTAAGCAAAGTAATAATAATGAAATAATTAATATTTTAAGAAGTAAGAGTAAAACTGTTAAGGTTGTTTTTAATAATCACGAAAGGATAGAGAATCTTGCTGGAAGAGTTTCAAGACAAATTGCCCTTGACAGTGTTTCCTTGTTAAAAGCATTTTATGATAAGAATTTTATGCTCCTCAATGGGTTCAACTCCTTAAACGCTATTTCAATGTACCTGCCAAATACTTACGAGCTTTTTTGGGATACTAGCGCTAATAATTTTAGAAACAAAATGTTAGAGTCTTACAATAGTTTTTGGAATAATAAACGAATATTAAAAGCAAAACAGATAGGTCTGTCCCAACAGGAAGTTTCTGTTTTAGCTTCTATAGTTCAAAGAGAATCAGTAATGAAAGATGAAAGACCAAGAATTGCAGGTGTTTATTTAAATAGATTAAAAAAACGTATGCGACTTCAAGCTGATCCAACAGTTATTTTTGCTCTCAAAAAAAAAATAGGAAATTTTAATAAAAAAATAAAAAGAGTGTTATATAAAGATTTAAAAATTAAATCTCCTTACAATACATATCGGAATAGAGGTCTTCCTCCAGGTCCAATTTGTATGCCAGATCTCGACGCAGTTGATGCAGTGTTAAATGCCGAAAACCATAAATTTTTATATTTTGTCGCTGATCCTGAAAACAGAGGGTATCATCTTTTCGGGAAAAACTTAAGAGAACATAATTCTAATAAAAAAAAATATATTCGTTGGATAAATAAGAAGAAAGTCTATCGCTAAAACCCACTATTTAAAATAAAAATTGAAGGTCGCTTATTTAAATCTTCCTTATTAATTTTCTTCCAATTATCTACTGATTCACTTTTTATTCTCTCAGAATTAAGACTTATATCAGTTGCTATGCAAAGTTCAGTTGAATTTGACAAGATATTAATTAGATCATTAAATAATGAGTTGTTTCGGTAGGGGGTTTCAATAAATATTTGAGATTGATTTTCATTTAACGACCTTTTTTCAAAAAATTTAATTTTTTTAAATCTTTCTTTTTTTTCTATTGGAAGATACCCGTTAAATGCAAAGTTCTGACCATTCATGCCCGATGCCATTAAAGCTAAAAGTATAGATGAGGGTCCAACTAAAGGTTTAACCTTTATGTTGAGATTATGAGCTTTGGAAACTATTAATGCTCCTGGATCTGCAATTCCTGGACATCCCGCATCTGAAATTAATCCAATCGATTGGCCTTTCAAGCAGATATTCAAATAAGAATCTGATTCATTTAATGAAGTGTGCTTATTTAATGGATACATGGTGATTTTTTCTTGAGATCTATAAGGTGATACTAGCTTAATGTATTTTCTTGCAACTTTTTCATTTTCAACAATAAAATAATTTAATTTCTCAATAATATTTTTTACCTCGACAGGAATATTCCTATCGACTTCATAATTGCCAATGGTGTTTGGAATTAAATATAAGTATCCATTTTTTCTCATTTTATAATAAATTTAGAAGCTATTTTTCATAAGCAAAATTAATTAATTTAAAACAATCATTAAAATCTTTCACTCCTCCGTAGTATGTGTCAGGTGTATCACTTTTCTTCATAAGAAGTTTAATCCTCGATTAGGATCCAGTAATGTCTGAAATAAACAAAACATCCTTAAGGTTTTTCTTATCCATTACATAAATATGGTCATACACTTTTAAAATAATTTTTTGTAAACTGCCTTAACTTATATATTTATATTATTTTTTTTTGCAATATCAATACTTCTTTGATCAGGTATATCTCCAGCATGATAAGAGGATGTTCCAGCAGAATCAATAATAAAGTTTTTTTTGTGAAGATATTTTTTAAGTATTCCCTCAGCTAAGGGAGGTCTATAAATATTCCCCAGACAAACGATTAAAATAAGAGTCGGATTAGTCTTGAAAGTTATATTGTGAGTTTTTGATTTAGGTCTTCAACATACTTTCTGAATTGCTTGTCTGTAAAGCTTAGATTATCTACTGTTTTACATGCATGGAGTACGGTGGCATGATCACGTTTTCCTATCTGAGAACCTATACTGGCTAATGATGCTTTTGTGAATTTTTTTGCAAAATACATTGCTAATTGTCTAGCTTGGACAATGTGACGCTTTCTTGTTTTTGACTGAAGAGTTGAAACGTCCATTTGGAAATATTCTGACACTACCTTTTGAATATAATCAATAGAAACCTCACGTTTTGTGTTTTTAACAAATTTATTTACGATTTCTTGGGCTAATTGAATAGTAATTTCCATTTTATTAAAGGATGATTGAGCAATCAAAGAAATTATAGCTCCTTCTAATTCACGAATATTTGTTTTAATATTTTTAGCAACATATTCTATTATATTATCTTCAATATTAACACCATCTCTGAATAATTTATTTTTAATTATGGATACTCGTGTTTCAAAATCTGGAGATTGTAATTCAGCTGATAAGCCCCACTTGAATCTAGAAAGTAACCTTTGCTCGATATCTTGCATATCAACCGGAGCTTTGTCTGATGTTAGAATAACTTGTTTTCCATTCTGATGAAGATGATTAAATATATGAAAGAAAACATCTTGTGTTCCTGACTTTCCACTCAAAAATTGGACATCATCAATAATTAAAATATCAATTACTTGATAAAAATGAATAAAATCATTCCTTGAATTTTTCTTAACTGACTCAATATACTGTTGAGTGAATTTTTCAGCAGAAATATATAAAACAGTTTTCTCAGGGTATTTATCTTTAATTTCAACTCCAATAGCATGAACTAAATGAGTCTTACCTAGACCAACACCTCCAAATATTAATAAAGGATTGAAAGAGGTTCCTCCGGGTTTATTTGACACTGCTAATCCGGCAGATCTAGCCAGTCTATTAGCATCTCCTTCTAAAAAATTATCAAAATTATAATTTGGATTTAGCTGTGATTCAATTTGTAAGTTTCGAATACCTGGAATTATAAAAGGATTCTTCAATTCATGACTTCTTGATGTCATAGGTGCTGAAACGTCTTGTGGCTTTATTGAGTCTCTATGATTACTTGGAATGCTCTCAGTGAAAGGTTGTTTGTTTCCAAAAGTGTTTTCCATTTTAATGACATAAACTAAACGAGCATCTGGACCTAGTTGTTGAACAAGTACCGACTTCAAAAGACTTACATAATGTTCTTCTAGCCACTCATAAAAAAACTTACTTGGAACTTGAATACTTAATACATTATTAGCTAGCTTAACCGCTTCAATTGGCTCAAACCATGTTTTGAATGCTTGAGGCTGGATGTTATCTTTTATGAAAGACAAACATTTACTCCAAACTTCATTTTTAATAGAATCCATCTATTGAATTAATATATAAATATTATAATTATTATTTTTTTAACTAACAAATCAGCTAAGACAAATATTGTTTAAATTTTTTTAAAAAAAAACACAATTTACTATTGACTATTAAAATTTTTTTATAGACATTATAGCTTTTATAATTTAACCTTAAAAACAAACATAATATATGATTTTTGTTAAATAAATGAAATATTTGTCCAAACCTTTTCGTGTTGATTATTCTGATACTGATCAAATGGGATTTATGCATCATTCCAATTATTTAAGATTTTTTGAAAAGGCAAGAATTTCTTGGCTAAGGGATTTGGGAATTTCTTATAAAAAGATGGAAGCTGATGGTATCGTAATGCCCGTTGTTTCATCTTCGCTAATACATATTAAACCTTCTTTTTTTGATGACCTATTAGTTATTCAAATACAACTAAGCCAAATCCCTAAAGCTTCATTAGATTTTAACTATATTGTTTATAATCAAAATAAAGAATTGATATGTAAAGGCACAACAAGACTAGCCTTCTTAAATTCAAAAACTCAAAAGCCAGTTAGATGTCCAAGTTTTCTTTATAATTTGTTTGGAGAATAATTTATTACACTATATAGTAAGTCAGTAGAAATAGTTTTTTTGATCCACTCTTTATTTTTTATTTCAGGAGCTTTGATTCCGTCAAAAATTTTCTTTTTCCCGACAAAACATCTTGCTTCATCCCAGAAATTATAATCAATAAATTTTTGAATTGTTTTTCTCCCTCCTTCAACTAATATTGAGTTGACTTTGTTTTCGTGAAGATTATTTAAAAGTTCATGAATACTTTTTTTAAAGTTTATATGTATGCTGTGTTTATTATTTATTTTGATTTTTTTATCAATAAAGTGATATATTTTATTATGTTTTTTTAGGACTTTTGAATTAGGTTTAATTCTGTTATTTGGATCTATTATTATTGGAGTTGGAGATTTACCATTCCAATATCGAGTAGTTAATTCTGGATTGTCTTTATAAATTGTATTTATCCCTACCGCTATTGTATCTTCTTCAGATCGCCACTTATGAGTGATTTGTCTTGATTCAGTTGATGTAATCCAAAATATTTCACCTTTTTTTTGATTAACTGGAGAAATGAAGCCATCTTCTGACTGTGCCCATTTTAAAATTATATATGGCCTTTTATTTTTATGATAACAAAAAAATCTTTTATTTAGTTTGTCGCATTCATCTTCTAATACTCCTACTTTGACATTTATATTATTGTTTTTTAATTTTTGAATTCCCAAGCCAGAAACTTTTGGATTTGGATCGCTGGTTCCAATGATTACACTTGGAATCTTTTTTTTAATTATTAGTTCACTACAAGGCGGAGTTTTTCCATAGTGGTTGCATGGCTCAAGATTTACATATAATGTAGATTTTTCTAGTAGTTTTTTATTTTTTACACTATTAATAGCCTCAACTTCAGCATGATTTTCACCAAAATTTTTATGAAATCCTTCTCCTATGATTTTATTATCACAAACAATAACTGCTCCAACCATTGGATTGGGAGACGTGCTCCCCAAGCCTTTTTTTGCTAGATATATGCATCTTTTCATTAATAACTCTTCGTTCGATAGCATTTTGTTGTTGTTTGTGTAATTTTGACGTCATAAAATTAAATTAAAATTTGATTGAATGACAATTCGAGAAATTAATCATCAAGATAATATTCAAATAGCCCTGATAATAAGAGATGTAATTACTGAAATGAAAGCTCCTAAAACTGGAACTGCATTCAGTGATCCAGAATTAAATTTCCTGAGTGATTCCTTTAGTGGGTCTAGATCAAAATATTTTATTATTGAAGATAATGGAAAAATACTTGGAGGTGCTGGAATAAACCCTTTGAGTCACTTTAATTATTCAGTATGTGAATTACAGAAAATGTATTTTTTAAATAATGCAAGAGGTAAAGGTTGGGGTGAAATGATAATTGATAAGTGTTTATATCATGCTAAGGAAAATGATTTTAATTCATGTTATATTGAAACCATGAGTTTTATGAAAGCTGCACAAAAACTTTATCTTAAAAAAGGATTTAAATACATTGCTAAGCCAATAGGTAAAACAGGTCATGTAAACTGTGATACATGGATGATAAAACACTTTAAATGAATATAATTCAATTTCGAAACCTTTATAGAGAAGCTCTTAGCTCTAAGTTAGAATTAAATGAAATTGATTTCATTTACAAAAAGCTTTTAAACTCTTTTTTTAAATTAGAATCAACCGTGGTTGGACTGAATCCACAAATGGATTTATCTTCTAAACAAGAGATGAAATTAAACAATGCCTTATTATTGATTCAGGATGACTGTCCTTTACAATATGTTATTGGAAACTCGCCATTTTTAGATTTTGAAGTTTATGTTGATCCAAATGTTTTAATACCAAGACCCGAAACTGAGGAGTTGGTTAATTGGATTTTGAAATCTTGTAAAAATGGACAAAACATTTTTGATTTATGTACTGGAAGTGGATGCATTGCTTTGGGTTTAAAAAAACACAATCCAACTTTAAATATTACAGGATTAGATATATCAAAGAAAGCAATTTTAATTGCTGTAAAAAATGCTAAAAAATTAAATTTAGATATTAATTGGATAGTTGAGGATTTAAAAAAAATTAAATCAGAAAATTCATCTATTGATATTATTGTATCTAACCCTCCTTATATTTACCCTGATGAAAAAAAAAATATGCAACCCAGAGTTCTAAGTCACGAGCCGCATCTTGCTCTTTTCACTCCAATTAATGACCCGGTTTGTTATTATAGGTATTGTATTGATTTTGCAAAAAAAAGCCTAAGAAAGGGTGGAAAACTTTTTTTTGAAATAAATCCAAACTATATTAATGATATTGAAAGTTTATTGTCAAATTCAAATTTCTCAAACATTGAAGTTAGAAACGATTTTTTCAAAAAAAAAAGAATGTTAAGTTCAGAAAAAAAATGAACAAAGAGATTAAAAACCAAATATTTACCCTTAGAGAAGAAATTCATCATGATAATTATCTTTATTATATAAAAGACAGTCCAGTTATATCTGATTTTGATTTTGATCAAAAATTAAAAAGACTAGAATTTCTTGAAAATCTCTACCCGGAACTTGATGATCCAAATTCGCCAACCAAAAGAGTAGGTGGAAGTGTTTCAAAAAGTTTCGACACAAAAAAACATAGTTATCCTATGTATTCACTCGACAACACTTACTCCAGAGAAGAAGTGAAAAGTTGGATAACTAAGGTTAAAAAAATATTAGGAGATGATATTCCGTTAAATTATGCCTGTGAATTAAAATATGATGGCGCTTCTATTAGTTTAACATATCAAAATGGAATTTTAATTCAAGCCTTGACAAGAGGAGATGGAGTTCAAGGAGATGACATAATTAATAATGTAAGAACCATCAACACAATACCACTAGTTTTAAATGGAGATTATCCTAAATTTTTTGAAATTAGAGGCGAAATACTAATGCCTAAAAAAGTATTTAAAGAATTGAATAAACTTCGAGAATTACAAGGTTTACCTTCTTTTATGAATCCAAGAAATACTGCTTCAGGATCATTAAAAATTCAGGACAGTAGAGTTGTTGCAAAAAGAAAATTAATTTGCTTTTTATATAGTGTAATATCAAAACAAAATGAATTTTCTTCACAGTTTCAATCTCTTTCAAAAGCTAGATTATGGGGTTTTAATGTTTCAGAAGAAGCAACACTCGCTGATGATTTAGATTCTATTTTTGTTTTTCTAGAAAAATGGAATAAAGTCCGTCATGAATTACCTTACGAAATAGACGGTGTAGTTATAAAAGTTAATGATATTGATCTTCAAAATCAGTTGGGTTATACTTCTAAATATCCAAGATGGGCTATAGCTTACAAGTTTAAAGCTGAACAAATTACAACTAGACTTAATGGAGTTAGTTATCAAGTTGGAAGGACAGGATCAGTTACACCAGTTGCAGAGCTAGAGCCAATTCTAATATCCGGAACAATTGTTAAACGTGCTTCTTTGCATAATGCCGATCAAATTGAAAAGTTAAACATTAGGATAGGTGATTTTGTGAAAGTTGAAAAAGGTGGAGAAATTATTCCAAAAATTATTGGAGTTGATAAGGGTCGAAGAGTTAAAGAATCTTCAAAAATTTCCTTTATTAAAAATTGTCCAGATTGTAAAACGCCTCTAGTTAGAGAAGACGGAGAGGCAAATCATTATTGTTTAAACTCAGATAGTTGTAAACAACAAATCATTGGTTCTATTCAGCATTTTATTTCTAGAAATGCAATGGATGTTGAGGGGCTTGGGGGAGAAACAATTCTGTTATTGTTTGAGTCAGGGTTAATTAAATCAATTGCAGATTTGTATGATTTGACTGAGCGAGATCTTCTTCCTCTTGATAGGATGGCTGAGAAAGCTACCTCTAATATTTTGAAAGGGTTAGAAAAATCAAAAAAACAACCATTTAATAAAGTTTTGTTTGGTCTAGGCATTCGTTTTGTCGGAAACACTGTTGCGAAAAAAATAACAACCTCAATAAATAGTATTGATGAATTAAAGAACTCCTCTTTTGATGAGTTGATTTTAATTGATGAAATAGGTGAGAGAATTGCAGAAAGCATAATTAATTATTTTAAAAGTGATAAAAAATTAAATCTTATCAAGAGGTTAAGAAATTCTGGGCTTCAGTTTAATTCAAGTTCTAAAAAACAAAAACTTAATTCAAAAAAACTTAACGGATATAAGTTTATAGTTTCTGGAGTTTTTAAAGATTTTACTCGTGATCAACTAAAGCAGTTTGTAATTGAAAATGACGGACAAATTGTTTCTAGTATTTCTAATAAAACAAGTTATATTATTGCTGGAAAAAACATGGGGCCTTCCAAATTACAAAAAGCTCAAATTCTCAATATTCCAATTATAAATGAAACACAATTTATCCAAATGATTAATGATTAATTTAGTTAAAAATTATACAAAAAATTTTATTCTTAATTTAGTTTACAAAAGAGTATTAAAAAGTAAACCTAAAAAAAAGTTTATTAAACTTTTCAATAAACCATTTTCAATTGCTGTTATTATTGATTCAAGTTTGAACATGAAGATAAATGATTTCAATTTTTTAACTGATGTTTTTTCAACTTCTGATCAAAACATAAGTTTTTTATGGTATAAATCATTCATTCTTCATGATTGTTCAAGCCATATAAGAATTGATGATAATGATATTAATTTTATAGGTAAAATTAACAAAGATTATAATTTGTTTTTTGATCGAAAATATGACGTGTTAATTAATGTTTATCAAAAAGATAATGTTATTATGAAATTATTAAGTCTTAAGGTAAAACATGATTTTTCAATTGGCTTTACTCCTGTTGATAATGAATTAAATGACATAGTTTTTGATTTTAGCCCACAAAATGTTAAAGTATTTAGTGTTGAGCTGTCTAAATATTTAAAAATAATATCTAAATAATGAATTTACAAGGTCATGGTGTTGCTGTTATTACACCTTTTGATAAAAAGGGATGTATTGATTTTTTTGCTCTTGAAAAACATCTAAATAAACTTATTTCATCTAATGTTGATTATTTAGTTATTCTCGGGACGACATCTGAGATTTCTACTTTATCTATTTTAGAACAAATTGAAATCTCTGAATTTACAGTTAGAATAAATAATAATAGACTTCCTCTGGTAATTGGAGTTGGAGGAAATGATACGTTGTCCATATCTCATAAATTAAACAAATTCAAACTTTCAAGCTTTCAATCGGTTTTATCTGTATGTCCCTACTATAATTCACCAAGTCAAATTGGGTTATTTGAGCATTTTAGTCAAATATCAACCAAATGTTCAATTCCAGTAGTAATTTATAATGTTCCTTCAAGAACAGGTTCAAACATAAAACCAAGCACTGTATTTCAATTATTAAAAAAGCATAATAATATTATTGGAATTAAAGAAGCTAACAGTAGCAATAATCAAATTGATGAATTATTGCATTTTTCTCCAAATAATTTTCAAATTGTTTCTGGAGATGATATTACAGCTGTTGATTCTATCTTAAAAGGCGCCGTAGGAGTTGTTTCGGTTATAGGCAATGCTTTCCCATCTAAAATAAATGAAGTGGTTAAGCATGCCCTCAATAACGAAACAAGATATGCCTTACAAAAGCATAATGAATTAAGAATGCTTATGAGTTTAATTTTTGAGGAGGGAAGTCCATCTGGAATTAAGGCTTTAATGAGTGAATTAGGTGTTTGTGAGAATAATTTAAGGCTTCCTCTCGTGCCAGTATCATTTAACTTACTTGAAGCAATTAAGTTTCAATTAAATTCTTTAACCTAAAATTAAACATATATTAGATTTTCTTTTTATTCTTTTATAACTAGAGTTTTGTTAATTTCGCATAATGATTAGTCTAAAAAAACATATAAAATATAGTTTTCTAATTTCAGTATTTACTTTTTTTGGTTGTAATGATTATCAGAAAATATTAAATAGTGAAGATATTACTGAAAAGTACCGTGCTGCCGAAAAATATTATAATGAGGGTGAGTATAGAAGAGCTAATCGACTTCTTGATCAAATTGAACCGAAATACAGAGGTAAGCCTCAAGCAGAAAGAGTAATTTTCTTTCTTGCAGATTCTTATTTTCAAACTAAGAGTTATTTGCTGTCTGCATACAAGTTTGAAGACTTTACAAAATCATATCCAAAAAGTGGGAGAATACAACAGGCACTTTTTTTAGAAGCAAAATCCTATTATCATTTGTCTCCTGAATATAGTTTAGATCAAGATGATACTAAAACAGCACTTGAGAAATTCCAAATATTTATTAATAAGTTTCCTAAATCAGAGTACTTAAGTGAGGCGAATGTTTTAGTAGTAGAACTTCAAACTAAATTAGAGAAAAAAGACTTTGAAGTTTCAAAACAATATTATACAATTAGAGACTACAAGTCTGCAATTAGATCACTAGACAATTTCATTGCGGAATATCCTGGAACATCATATAGAGAAGGTGCTATGTATTATGAGTTTTTAGCTACATATGAAATAGCAATTAACAGCGTTATAAACAAACAAGAAGAGCGTTTAAATGATTTGATAGTTCTTTATGACAATATCTTTCGTTACTACCCTGAGACAATTTATGAAGAAGATTTAAATCAAAAACACAATAATATAAATGATATTTTGAAGTCAATTCAAAATAAAACAACTAAATAAAATTATGACTAAATATAGAAATTCTAAAGCAGCATTAACTTCAAAGACCTATAATAGAGAATCAATTGAATCAGTTACTGAAAACATCTACGAAGCTTTATCAATTATTGCAAAAAGATCATCTCAAATAAACCTTGATATTAAAAAAGAATTACATGAAAAATTAGAGGAGTTTGCTACCCATAATGATAGTTTAGAGGAGATTTTTGAAAATAAAGAGCAGATTGAAGTTTCTCGTTTTTACGAAAGACTGCCTAAGCCTCATGCTATTGCTGTTGAGGAATGGTTAAATGATAATATTTATTATCGTAATACAGACGAACCGTCAGTTTAGTATGTTGTCGCTAGAATCCAAAAAAATCCTTTTAGGGGTTACGGGAGGTATAGCAGCATATAAAATACCTATTTTAGTTAGACTTTTAAAAAAAGCTGGTGCAGATATTCGTGTAATTTTAACGAGTTCAGCAAAAGACTTTGTTTCACCTTTAACACTTCAAGTTCTCTCTCAAAACCCTGTTTTATCAAATTTCACTAATGAAGAACATGATAATCCTCAATGGAATAATCATGTCGAACTAGGTAATTGGGCAGACATTTTTCTTATTGCACCCGCAACCTCAAACAGTTTGTCTTCTATGGCAAATGCTAAATGTAACAATTTACTTATTGCCACATATTTATCTGCATCTTGTCCTGTTTTAATTGCGCCGGCTATGGATTTAGACATGTATAACCATCCAGCAACAAAAAAAAATATTAAAAAATTATCTTCATACGGAAATATCATTCTTCCTGTTGGTGAAGGGTTTTTAGCAAGTGGCTTGCACGGTAAGGGGAGAATGATAGAACCTGAACAGCTATTAAAGAATGTGATTTCTTATTTCAATGGATCAAAACCATTATCAGGAAAAAAAATTCTTATTACAGCCGGTCCAACTTTTGAACCTATTGACCCAGTTCGTTATATTGGAAATTACTCATCTGGAAAAATGGGTTACGAGTTAGCCAAAGAAGCTATTAGGTTAGGAGGAAAGGTTAAATTAATAATGGGCCCAAATAGCCTTGATCTAGAAAGTTTTGAAGGTGACTTAATCAAGGTTGTTACTGCCTCTGAAATGTTTGAACAAGCTATTTCTAATTTTGAAGAATCCACAATTGTAATAGCTGCTGCTGCAGTAGCTGATTTTACTCCAAAAAACAAATTATCATCAAAAATTAAAAAAGAAGACAAATTAAGTAAGATTAATTTAATTCCAACAAAAGACATATTGTTTGAAATGGGCAGAATAAAGAAAGATCAACTCTTAGTTGGATTTGCGTTAGAGTCTAATGATGAAATAAATAATGCTCGTGAGAAGTTAAAAACTAAAAATCTTGATGCAATTATTTTAAATTCTTTAAATGATAAAGCAACAGGTTTTGGGTTTGATACAAATAAAATAACCTTTATTAAAAAAAATGGTACTTCAAAACCCTTCAAATTAAAAAGCAAATCAGATGTGGCAGCTGACATATTTAATGAAATTATTAATATAAATGAATAGATTTTTTTCTTTTTGTGTTTTATCTATTTTTTCAGTTAGTGTTTTTACTCAAGAGCTTAGATGTGAAGTAGTTGTTAATTCTGATTTAGTTAACCAAACTAACCAACAAGTATTTTCCACTCTCCAAAAATCAATTCAGGAGTTTATGAATTCCCAAGTATGGACGTCTCAGAAATGGAATTCAGAAGAGAGAATTAATTGTAGTTTAATTTTAAACCTTACAAGGTATAGCGACAATAATTTTGAAGGCACCCTTCAGGTTCAATCTCAAAGACCAATTTATGCTTCTAATTACAATAGTCCGATTTTAAATTTTCAAGACATTGATATAAGTTTTTCATATCAAGAGTTTCAACCTCTATTTTATAATTCAAATAAATATGATTCAAATTTAATTTCTATTTTAAGTTTTTATGCGTACATGATTATTGGTTTAGATTCAGACACTTTTAAGCTCCAGGGAGGTCAACTGTTTTATTCATATGCTCAAAAAATATCAAATTTGGCTCAACAAAGTAAAAATGATGGTTGGATTTCTACAGGTAATAGAAAAAACAGATACTGGTTAGTTGATTCAATTCTTTCCAATGCTTTTAAAGAATTTAGGACTACCAATTATCAATATCATAGAAAAGGACTTGACTTAATGACTTCAGATCAATTTACAGCTAAAACTAATATTGCTAATAGCCTATCAAATTTAAGTGAATTAAATAAACGTCGTCCTAATTCCTTTTTAATTCAATTGTTTTTCGATGCTAAATCTCAAGAAATAGTTAATATTTTTTCTGATGGCATTAAGATTGAGTTAGATGCTACAAAGCAATTATTGAGAAGGGTTGCACCTTTTTTTAATAATAAATGGAAGGAAATAAAGAGCTAAATTTTAATTTACTCATTATCTAACATATATTTAAAGTATAATTTTTTGTTTTGTTAAAAAAACTTTTTATATCAAACTTTGCAATAATCGACACTTTGAAGGTTTCATTTTCAAGTGGAATGACCTCAGTTACAGGCGAAACAGGTGCAGGTAAATCTATAATCCTAGGTGCTTTGTCTTTAGTTTTAGGGAAGCGTGCAGATCTAAGTTGTTTAAAAAACTCTGCAAAAAAATGTATTATTGAAGCTTCATTTGATATTTCCCTTTATAATTTGAAAGATTTTTTTGATTCTGAAAATATAGACTATGATAAAGAAACTATTTTAAGAAGAGAATTAATTCCATCTGGAAAATCAAGAGCTTTTATAAATGATACTCCAGTTAACCTTGATGTATTAAATAAAATTAGCACTAGTTTAATTGATATTCATTCTCAAAATGAAACCCAGACACTTTTTTCAAATTATTTTCAGTTTAAATTTCTAGACTCATTATCTAATAATATTCATAATATGAAGAATTTTAGAATTCAGTTTCTAGAATACAATTCATTAATTACATTATTCAAAAAGCTCTTGAATAGTAAAGAAGTTGGTTCAAAAGAATTAGATTATCAAAAGTTTTTGTTTAACGAGTTAGAAACTTTAAATTTAGAAACTAATACTTTAAGTAGAATAGAAGCAGAAGTAGCTGAATTAAGTAATATTAATTTAATAGAGAACAAACTCTCTTCATCTGTTGAATCAATTAATTCAGATGAAGATGGTATACTAAGTAGGTTATCTGATATTTTACATAACATTAAATCAATTGAAAAGTTTTCGCTAAAATTCAAAGATTATAATTATAGGATTGACTCTTTGTATACAGAGTTAAGAGATATTTTAAATGACTTTGAAAGTCACTTGACTTCTTTAGAGCCTAACCCGGAATTATTAAATGAAAAGAACTTAGAACTAGACAACTTATATTTAATTTTAAAAAAACATAATGTTTCAACAATAGAGGACTTAATCGTGATAAAAAACAGTTTAGCCACAGTATTTTTTGATTCAAATTCATTATCAAAAAAAATCAATGAAATAAAAAAACTAATTGATCTTAAAAAAGAATCGTTGTTAATTTTTTCCAAAAAAATTCATAGTAATAGGATTAAGGCAATTCCTAAGATTGAGAATGAATTAAAATCCCTTGTTTTAAAGCTAGGAATGAAAAATGCTAGTTTTAAATTGAATTTAATCGAGGTTAATGAATTCAATGAATTTGGAAAAGAAAAATTAGAACTTTTATTTTCTTCTAATATGGGGTCAAATCACAAGCCATTAAAAAAAACTGCATCAGGAGGAGAACTGTCAAGAATTATGCTTTCAATTAAATACTTGACTTCTAAGTTTCACAATCTTCCTACAATAATTTTTGACGAGATAGATGCTGGCGTATCAGGCTCTGTTGCTAATGAAATTGGAATGTTAATGAAGGATATGTCTAAATCAACTCAAGTTTTTACAATTACTCATATACCTCAAGTAGCGGCTAGAGGTAAGAATCATATTAAAGTTTTTAAACAAACTATTAAATCTGAGACTATTACTAATCTAAAAGAGTTAAACAGAATGGAAAGGGAAGATGAAATTGCTTTAATGCTTTCCGGAAAGAAAATGACAATCAGTGCGCAAGAACATGCCCGGGAGTTACTAGATTAATCTATCTTTAGATAAATAATTTTAATATGTCTTATAAAATTTTAGAAGGAAAGAAAGGAATTGTTTTTGGTGCTTTAGATCAAAATTCAATTGCATGGAAGACTGCTGAAGCTATTATAGAGGCAGGTGGTGAAATTGTGCTAACAAACGCTCCTGTTGCTCTTAGAATGGGAACTGTAAATGAGCTTGCTGAAAAAATAAATGCTCCCTTAATATCAGCTGACGCAACTTCTATATCGGATCTTGAAAATTTAATTAAAAAATCAATTAGTCATTTTGGGGGAAAAATAGACTTTGTTCTTCACTCAATTGGAATGTCTGTTAATGTAAGAAAAGGCAAACATTACACTGATTTAAATCACGACTGGATGACTAAAGGTTGGGATATATCAGCAGTATCCTTTCATAAACTTATGCAAACCTTATTTAAAATGAATGCAATGAATGAATGGGGAAGTATTATAGCATTGACTTATATAGCTGCTCAGAGAACTTTTCCGAATTATAATGATATGGCTGATAATAAAGCATATTTAGAATCTATAGCCCGTAGTTTTGGATATTTTTTTGGAAAGGAAAAAAAAGTTAGAGTAAATACTATTTCTCAATCACCAACATTAACTAAAGCAGGAGAAGGCGTGAAGGGGTTAGAAGGGTTTTTGAAATATGCTGAGAAGATGTCACCATTAGGTAATGCATCTGCTGAGGATTGTGCTAAATACACTGTAATGATGTTTTCTGATTACTCTAAGAAAGTCACATTACAAAATTTATTTCATGATGGAGGTTTTTCAAATGTGGGAGTAAGTCAAGACATTATAGACTCTCTTGATTGATTAAAATGTTATTTAATGGACCTTAATATTTTTAAAAATAGTTTATCAAACCCTTTAGCTAGAAAACAAAAAACCAAGGTGTTCTTAATTTTTATTTTAATCTCTTTTTTGTTTTGGGGTATCACGAAGTTTTCTAAAAATTATTCTGCACTTGTTTTTTTTGATGTTAAATATGTTAATACTCCAGATTTAATAGTTGTTGAGTCAAGTTATAAGATCATCGAAGGTTATATAAACACTTCGGGGTTTCAATTACTTCTTTACAGATTAATTCCAAAAAAAATAAAAGTTGACATTTCACTTGCAAATTTTAAAGAATCAAAAGGAATACTAGATTTAACATCTCAAAGAAGATCACTTGATGATCAAATATCAGGAAGCTTTCTTAGTTTTGAAAATGATCGATTATTTTTCAATTATTCTAAACTTACAAACAAAAAAGTAAAGGTTAGTGTTAATACAGATTTCATTTATTCTTTAGGATATAATAATATGAATGATGCTAGAGTCGAGCCAGATTCTGTTTATGTTTCAGGTCCAGAATCAATTATTAATAATCTAAATTTCATAAGCACTATCCTTATTAAAAAAGAAAACATATCAAATAACATAAAAACGATTGTATCTCTTGAAAACAAAGATTCACTTGTTAAAATAAGACCTAATAAAGTTCTTTTTCAAGAATCAATCAAAAGATTTACAGAAAAAGATTTTGAAATTTTTATAAATTTAATTAATGTACCTGATAGTATAGAAATTAAATTATTTCCTGAAAAAGTAAAACTTACAGCTTCTTTTCCAATTGATTTAATTGAAAAAGTTAAAAAAGAAAATTTTGAACTAGTTTTTGATTATTTATCAACTGAGAGCGGAAAGTTTGAAAGCGTTCCGATTGATCTAATTAATACTCCTGAGTTTTCTAGAAATGTTCGCTGGATTCCCAAGACAATCTCTTACCTCATTAAAAAATGAAAATTATTGGCTTAACGGGTGGGATAGGAAGTGGAAAATCTAAGGTTTTAACTTTTTTTCATAACAAAGGCATTCCTTGTTATAATTCAGATAAACAAGCTAAAGTTTTAGTTAATACAGATTTAAAGCTTAAAAGTGAAATAAAAAAATGTTTTGGTGATGAAATATATTGTTTTGACAAATTAGACTCCAAAGCTTTATCAAATAAAGTTTTTAATAATCCAGAGAATCTCAAATTATTAAATTCAATTATTCATCCAGTTGTTGCTAATGATTTTATTAAATACACAAATAATAATAAATCTTCAATAATATTTAAAGAGTCTGCTATTTTATTTGAATCAGAGAGCCATCTTTCATGTGATTATACTATTTTAATAACAGCACCAGTTAAAATAAGGATTGAAAGAGTTGTTAAAAGAGATTTAATTAATATAGATCAAGTTAAATTAAGAATTTCTAATCAATGGTCTGATGAAAAAAAATCTTTATTAGCAAATAAAATAATTCCAAATATAGAATGGAGTAAAACAGTTTTATTACTTGAAAAGTTGTTAATTGAAATAAAAAATCAATTTAATATTTTAGATTAACAATACATTAGGATATAATTTCTATTTTTTTAGTGACTTTTGTAAATAATATCTGAATTAATTTGAAGAAAGATTACTTTATAGTTTTAGTTTCACTGATGTTGCTCTCAATAATTGGAGTAATTGCAGTTCAAGCTTATTGGATTAAAACATCCTGGAACAACAAGGAGGAGGCATTCTCTTTAGCCGTCAATCAAGTGCTTGAGTCTGTATCTCTCGAAGTTCAAAATAGAGAGCTTAATGATTATATTTTGGCTTATGAACGCTTAATTGATTCTGTTGGTAAACCAGATGATTCAAATTTTACAGATGTTTTTTTGTTCCTTCCTGAAGAAAACACAACTAGCTTGTCAACTTTTTTTGCATATGGAATCTTACAAGAAGATTATAATATTGATGGTTCGAGTCTTGATCCTAGATTTGCGCAACTAGCTAATTTATCTGATTACAAAAATGTAAATACAACAGCTATAATAAGTAACGACGTCTTTGGTCGCGAAAATAACATGATAACTTCGGTTTCAAAATTAAAATCAGTTGAAAGAAGAAACCCTTTTGAAGTTGCAAAATACAGATCTATATTTATGCAATACATGGCAAACTTACCTATACATAAAAGAGTTAGCACTCAAGAGATTTTACTTTTGTTAAATAAAGGCCTCAATGATAAAAATATAAAAACTCCTTTTGAGTTTGGCGTTTATAATAATAAATTGGCTACTAGAGTTAAATTAAATAGCTATTCGGAAGAAGATAAAGGTCCTCGTTATGCAACTCCAATATTAGTTGATGACATAGGTAAAAGTCCTTATGAGTTAGTTGTATTTTTCCCCAAAAAAGAAAATTTTGTTCTTTCATCTTTAATTGGAGTAGCAGGACTGTCTATAATACTAACTTTATTTATTGTTTTAGTTTCATTTAGTGCATTGTATCAAATAATACAACAAAAGAAAATTGCTGTAATGAAAACTGATTTCATTAATAATATGTCTCATGAATTCAAAACTCCAATAGCAACAATAGGTTTAGCAATTGATTCAATATTAAATGTAAAAACAATAAATAAGCCAAAAAAAATTCAGGAATACACAAAAATGATTAAAGAAGAAAATAATAGAATGTTAAAACAAGTCGAAGATGTTTTAAGAATTTCTCAATTAGAAAGAGGAACCCTTCAAATTGAAAAAAAAGAAATTAACATTAATGAAGTTATAAGAAATGCTATTAGTCATGTTTCTCTTATAATAAAAAGTAGAAATGGTAAAATTGATATTAATTTAAATTCTGATTTGAACATTATTTATGGAAACATTAATCATTTAACTAATGTATTTGTTAATATTCTAGATAATGCCATTAAATATTCAACAAATTCTCCATTGATTAAAATAAATAGCTTTATTGATAAAAAAATAATAATGATAACTATTAAGGATAACGGAATAGGGATGGATTTAAATTCACAAAAATTAATTTTTCAAAAGTTTTATAGAGTCCAAACGGGAAACATTCATGACATCAAAGGTCATGGACTTGGTTTAACTTATGTCAAAAAAATCATTCAGGTTCATCAAGGGCAAATAAATCTTAAAAGTAAAAAAGGGATTGGTACAACATTTGAAATATCTATTCCCTTGATTTAAAATAAAAAACAAAAAATGGAAAACAAAAAAATTTTAATTGTTGAGGATGACCCAAACTTTGGAAGTGTTTTAAGAGATTACCTTTCTTTGAATAGCTATAAAATTTCACTTGCTAAAAACGGAATTGAAGGTTTTGAGAAATTTAAAAAAGATAATTTTGACTTATGTATTCTTGACGTTATGATGCCATATAAAGATGGGTTTACTTTAGCTAAAGAGATAAGAGAGAAAAGTAGCCAGGTCCCTATAATATTCTTAACGGCTAAAACTCTTAAAGAGGATGTTTTAAAAGGCTTTAAAGTAGGCGGAGACGATTATTTGTCAAAACCTTTTGATTCTGATGTCCTCTTAGCAAAAATCAAAGCAATTTTAAATAGACAAAAAGTTGTAGACACCCCTAATTCGGAAGAATTTCAATTTACAATAAGCGATTTTCATTTTAATTCAAAACTTAGATTATTATCTTTCAAAGATCATAATAATATTAAATTATCGCCTAAAGAAAATCAATTACTAAGACTCTTAGTTCTATACTTAAATGATTTAATGCCCAGAGAAGTTGCTTTAAATAAAATTTGGAGAGATGACAACTATTTTACTTCAAGAAGTATGGATGTTTATATAGCAAAACTTAGAAAATATTTAAGAAGTGACTCTAAAATTGAAATTGTTAATATTCATGGTGAAGGTTTTCGTTTGTTAGTTAAAGATTAATTTTTTCTAGGATGGAAATTTTTCATCACTGATTTTAAATATTTAGTATCCATATGTGTATAAATTTCAGTTGTTGTTATACTTTCATGTCCCATCATAACTTGTATAGTTCTTAAATCTGCTCCATTTTCAAGCAAGTGAGTTGCAAAAGAGTGTCTTAAAGTGTGAGGGCTAATAGTTTTATTAATTTGAGCTTGCTTACCGTATTTTTTAATTAAAGTAAAAATCATGGCTCTTGTTAGTTGTTTTCCATTCCTATTCAAGAACAAAACATCAGAATGTAATGGGTGAATTTTCCCAATAGACCTGTGTTTTTTTAAATAAACCTCAATACATCTTTTCGCATATTCTCCCAGGGGCACAAGTCTTTGTTTATTACCTTTTCCTATTACCTTTATAATATTTTCTTTAAAAAACAAACTTGATATTGTTAAGTTAACTAGCTCGCTTACTCTCAGTCCAGATCCATAAAGTGTTTCTGCTATTGCAATATTTCTATGACCTTGTGGTTCAGAAACACTTATTGTAGATAATAATTTTTCAACCTCAAGTACAGATAAAACTTCAGGTAATTTTCTTCCTAATTTTGGAGTTTCGATTAAATCTGTAGGATCATCTTTTCTAATATTTTCAAAATTCAAATAATTAAAAAAACTTTTTAATCCAGAAATTCTTCTTGCCATGGAGTGAGAGCTTTTATATTTAGCCTCCTCATATATGAAGGCTTGTATTTCATCGCTTTTTATGTTTTCAGGTTTTTTTTTATCTATATCTATCTCATAATATTCTATAAAAGCATCTATATCAAATAGATAATTTATTATAGAATTACTTGACAAACCTCTTTCAATCTTAAGATAGCTCTTATAGTTTTTTATTGCTGATTTCCAGATCATTAAATTTATTTAAAATTAATGGGTTTAGTAAAGAAAGTTAAATGTAGTATTTTTGTAAAAAGGAATTCAATGAAAATCTCAATTATTAATGGTCCTAATTTAAACTTATTAGGTAAAAGAGAACCAAATATCTATGGTTCTGTAACTTTTGAGGAATATTTAAAATCCTTAAAAAAAGAGTTTTCTAATATAGAATTCGATTATTTTCAATCTAATATTGAAGGAGAAATCATTGATCAGCTTCAAAAAGTTGGTTTTTCAAGTGATTCTGTATTATTAAATGCAGCTGCATATACTCACACCTCAGTTGCTATAGGAGATGCAATTAAAGCAATTGACACACCAGTTATTGAAATACATATTTCAAATACTTTTTCAAGAGAAGATTTCAGACATCAGTCATTCATAACTCCTGTTGCTAAGGGATTGATTATAGGTTTTGGAATAGATAGCTATAGACTAGGAATATTAAGTCTAATAAATCAAGTTAAAACAAAATAGCTTTAGTAATAAAAACAACAGTACTACTGATTGCAAAGCTAATTATAAGAAGTCCTTCCCAATACGAAGATCTTATTCCCCATATTTTCCACATTTTATCAATTGTTGTCTCTTTAAAATATTTTATTGAAATTTTATAAAAAATCATAGTTGACATTATAAATGTAATTATGAAAAGTATTATTAATTCCATTTATAGGTTGTATTTAAAACCTTACTAAAGGTGAATAACTTCTCCATAAGCTGCTGCTACAGATTCCATTACTGCCTCACTCATAGTTGGATGGGGATGGACTGTTTTTAGTACTTCGTGACCAGTAGTTTCAAGTTTTCTCGCCAAAACAGCTTCAGCTATCATATCAGTCACTCCAGCACCAATCATATGGCATCCTAACCATTCACCATATTTAGCATCAAAAATGACTTTTACAAATCCCTCAGTGCTACCACTTGCTTGAGCTTTTCCAGATGCTGAGAAAGGAAATTTTCCAACCTTAATTTCATGTCCTTTATCCCTGGCTTGGGCTTCAGTTAAACCAACTGATGCAATTTCTGGATAAGAATAAGTACATCCAGGAATATTTCCGTAATCTAAAGGTTCAACATTTTGACCAGCAATTTTTTCAACACATAGTATTCCTTCTGCAGAGGCAACATGTGCAAGGGCTTGTCCTTTAGTTATATCTCCAATTGCATAATGATCTGGTATGTTTGTTTGATAAAAATCATCAACCAAAATCTTATCTTTATCTGTAACTATTCCAACATCTTCTAGACCGATATTTTCAATATTAGATTTAATTCCAACTGCTGATAGAATAATATCTGCTTTTAAAACTTGTTCTTCTTTTCCATTTTTAATAGTTGCACTTACAAGCTTGCCTTTTGTGTCAGCTTTAATTAATTCTGAGCTAGTTAATATTTTTATTCCATTTTTTTTAAAATTTACTTCCAAAGCTTTCGATATTTCTTCATCTTCAACAGGAACAATTCTATCTAAGTATTCAACAATAGTAACTTCTGAACCCATGGCATTATAAAAATAAGCAAATTCAATTCCGATAGCTCCTGATCCAACTATTATTATTTTTTTTGGCTGTGTTTTTAATGTCATTGCTTGTCTATACCCAATTATTTTTTTTCCATCCTGAGGTAGGGCAGGAAGAACTCTAGATTTGGCACCAGTAGCAATTATTATATGATTACCCTGTAAATTAATAGTTTCCCCGTTTTTTTTCTCTACAGAAACTTTTTTTCCTGTATTTATCTTTCCATAACCTTCAATTACATCAATTTTATTCTTTTTCATTAAAAAACTCACACCTTTACTCATGCCAGATGCAACATTTCGACTTCTATTTACAACAGCATTAAAATCTTTATCATAGTCTTTGATAATTAACCCATAGTCCTTAGCATGTTTTAAATAGTCAAAAACTTGTGCAGATTTAATTAGAGCTTTTGTTGGTATACAACCCCAGTTTAAACATACTCCTCCAAGACTTTCTTTTTCTACAATAGCAGTTTTAAAACCAAGCTGAGAAGCTCTAATCGCAGTTACATAACCTCCAGGACCACTACCTAATACGATTATATCGTATGATTTCATGTTTTATTTTTTATTTTTTCAATATCATTTTTTAAGCCTTCCACAGTTGCCTTTAATTGTATTACCATACTCAGAGCACCTAAACCAAAAACAAATCCAATAACACCTATAGCTTCCATAAAATAATTTTAAACAAATGTACTTAAAAATAGTTTCTTTTACTTGAGCTTTGAATCAGGTTTAAATTCTATACTTGCAGAATTAACACAGTACCTTTTTCCTGAATTTGTTGGACCATCTTCAAAAACATGACCTTGATGTGATCCGCAAGTCGAACAAAGGATTTCAGTTCGAATCATACCATGTGTTGTGTCTTTTATATACTCTATTGAGTCAGGCAAAGAACTATCATAGCTTGGCCAACCACACCCACTTTCGAATTTAGATTTACTTTTATATAATTCTTGTTTACAGCTTTTACATAGATAAACTCCCTTCTCAAAATGAGTATTGTATTTTCCACTAAAAGGATTTTCAGTGCCTTTTTCTCGCATTATTTTATACTCTTCAGGAGATAGTATTTTTTTCCAATCTTCATTACTTCTTTCAAAGGAATACTTTTTATTGATCATTTATTTGGAATAAAGGTTAGTGCCGCTGAGTTTATACAGTGTCTTTTACCGGTAGTTTTTTTAGGACCATCATTAAAAAGATGGCCTAGGTGACCTCCACATGATGAACATTTTAGTTCTGATCTTGGATAACCTAGCTTATAATCAACATCAAACTCTATGTTTTTTTTTATTCCTCTATCAAAGCTTGGCCAACCAGATTTTGAATCGTATTTATAATTTGATTCATATAAAGGGGCTTTACATGCGGCACAAATATATAATCCATTATCATAATTTTTATCGTGCTTTCCTGAAAACGCTCTTTCTGTTCCAGATTGTCTTAGAACGAAATATTGGAGTGAGGTTAATTCATCTTTCCATTGTTCATCCGTTTTATCAATTTTATATTTGACAATTGAAGAATCATTACTTTTTTTAGTAGCTGTTTGAGAGTTACAGCTAACTCCAATAATTAATACAAAAAGAACAAAATATTTTTTCAAAACTTTTTTTTCAAAACTAATCTTTATAGTAATTTTTTCAATCATTTAATTTATTTATTTTCTAATTTTAGAAAACTAAACCTAAAATTTAAAACTATTTCTTTAATTTTAAAACATTACTTTGTGAGAAATTAACTAACAAAAAATGTTTTCAAAAACAATTCCGTTAGAAAAAGGAAGTAAGAAACTTATAAACGCCTGGGCTTCATATGACTGGGCTAATTCAGCCTACTCTCTTGTGATTTCTTCAGCAATTTTTCCAATATATTACGGCTCTTTATTTAGTGAGATTAAAACCATAAGTTTTTTCGGATCTCAAATAAAGTATTCAGCTATGATTAGCTTTATTACAGCTTTTGCATTCATAGTAATTTCAGTTATTACCCCTATTCTTTCTGGCGTTGCTGATTATATTGGTGACAAGAAGAAATTTATGAGGTTTTTTGTTTTTTTAGGATCAATTTCATGCATCGGATTGTATTGGTTTGATCTAAACACGATATACTTAGGTTTAACCTTTTATTTTTTGACTTTGATTGGTTTTTGGACAAGTGTAACTTTTTACAATTCATACTTGCCTGATATAGCTTATCCTGGTCAACAAAACAGAGCTAGTGCTAGAGGATATTCGATGGGTTACATAGGTAGTGTTATTTTATTGCTCTTTAACCTATCTATGGTTATGAATCCAGACTTTTACGGGATAACTGGAACAAAAACTGAAGCTTCAATGATTGCAATGAAATATTCTTTTATTTCTGTAGGAATTTGGTGGGCTCTTTTTAGTCAAATTTCATTTTTTTACCTTCCAAAGGGTAATCACAGTAATAAAATAAGTAAAGATGTTTTTTGGAATGGATTCAAAGAGTTGAAAATAGTTTTAGATCAACTAATGGACAATTTAAGGTTAAAGCGGTTTTTAATTGCTTTTTTTCTTTATAGCATGTCTCTTCAGACTGTTTTATTAATTGCTACTTATTTTGGCGAAGCAGAGATTCAATGGGCTAATTCTACCGAAAAAACTATAGGATTAATTGTTAGTATATTATTAATTCAAATTGTTGCAATATTTGGTGCAATAATTACAGCAAGAGCATCTGAACGTTTCGGAAACCTTCCTGTTTTAATTGTTATTAATATAATTTGGGCACTTCTTTGTATTAGAGCTTTTTATATCCATACTCCTGCTGATTTTTATTTGATAGCTGGTTTTGTGGGTATGGTTATGGGTGGGTTACAATCACTTTCAAGAGCCACTTATTCAAAGTATATTCCATCCACAAAAGACACTGCATCTTTTTTTAGTTTTTATTCAGTAACTGAAAAAGTTGCTATAATAATTGGAATGATAATGTTTGGAGCTGTTGACCAAATAACTGGGAGCATGAGAAATAGTATATTGTTTTTTGCACTATTTTTTATTGCTGGAGTTATCCTTCTTCTTCGAGTTCCCAAGCTTCAAGATTAATTTTAAATTATATAAAAATTTTTTTATTTAAGTTCTTGGCACAACTATTGAAATTGTATTTAATAAGACTGGTTATTATATGATAGGCTATATTCAATCTATGATGATTAGTAATTTAAATGACACATTGACACTAAATTAATATGGCAAAATCACCTTATACAAGTTTTGACAGTTTTTCTCTTCGTGAAATAGAATCAGAAGCAGAACTAATTCCTCTTATGACTGCAGAAGATGAGGAGGCATTAAATAAAGAAGCTTTACCAAGTTCAATTCCAATTTTACCTTTAAAAAACACTGTTTTGTTTCCGGGTGTTGTAATTCCAATTACAGCAAGCAGAGACAAGTCAATTGAATTAATCAAAGATGCTAATAAAGGAGATAAAGTCATTGGTGTGGTAGCTCAAAAAGATCAATCTACAGAAAACCCTGAATTAAAAGATATTTATGATCTTGGAACCGTAGCTCAAATTTTAAGAGTGTTGAAAATGCCTGACGGTAATACCACAGTCATTATTCAGGGTAAAAAAAGATTTCAGATTGATGAAATCATTACTGACAAACCTTATTTTAAAGCTAAGATTAAATCTGTAGAGGATATATTAAATAGCTCTAATAATAAGGAGTTTTTGGCCGTAGTTGATTCAATTCGTGATCTTGCCCTTCAAATAATTCAGGAAAATCCAAATATTCCATCCGAAGCATCATTTGCAATAAAAAATATTAATAGTAATTCTTTTTTAATAAATTTTGTTTCCTCTAACATGAACCTTTCGGTAAGTGATAAACAAGAAATATTATCACTAACAAGTTTGAACGAAAGAGCCTTAATATGTTTAAAATTCATGAATAGTGAATATCAGAAACTTGCATTAAAAAATGATATAAGATCAAGGGTTCGTTTAGATATGGATCAACAGCAAAGAGAATACTATTTAAATCAACAATTAAAAACTATTCAGGAAGAGTTAGGTGGTATTTCATATGAAGAGGAGGTAGATGAGTTGAAAGAACGTTCTAAAACTAAAAAATGGAGCAAAGATGTAAATGAACATTTTAACAAAGAGTGGGGTAAATTACAAAGAATGAGCCCTCAGGTTGCTGAATATTCAGTTCAGAGAAACTATTTAGAGCTTATCTTAGATTTACCATGGGATGAATTTTCAATAGATAAATTTGACCTTAAAAAAGCACAAAGAATCTTAGATAGAGATCATTATGGTCTTGATGAAGTAAAAAAACGTATTATAGAATATTTAGCAGTACTTAAGCTAAGAAATGACATGAAGTCTCCTATTTTATGTCTTTTTGGTCCTCCAGGAGTAGGTAAAACCTCGTTGGGGAAATCAATTGCAGAATCTCTAGGCAGGTCATATGTAAGAATTTCATTAGGAGGAATGCGAGATGAGTCTGAAATAAGAGGGCACAGGAAAACATATATAGGCGCTATGCCAGGAAGAATAATTCAGAGTTTAAAAAAAGCAAAAAAATCTAATCCAGTTTTTGTTTTGGATGAAATTGATAAATTAACTCAAGGATCTCAAGGAGATCCATCTGCTGCACTATTAGAAGTTCTAGATCCTGAGCAAAATAATTCATTTTATGATAATTTTTTAGAAATGGGATATGACTTATCTAAAGTTATGTTTATTGCCACTGCTAATAGTATGGCTTCTGTTCATCCAGCTCTTAGAGATCGAATGGAGAGTATAAATGTTAGTGGCTACACTATTGAGGAAAAGATTGAAATAGCACACAAACATCTTTTACCTAAACAGTTAAATGAGCATGGTTTAAGTAAAAATCATTTGAATTTAAAAAGGACAGTTATTTCAAAAATAGTAGAGAGCTATACAAGAGAGTCAGGAGTAAGAGGATTAGATAAGCAGATGGCGAAAATGACAAGATATGTTGCTAAATCAATTGCTTTAGAGGAAGATTATAATGCTTCTCCTGCTTTAGCTGATCTTTCAAAGATACTAGGAACAGAAAAAGTTAATCGTGATCTTGCCGAAAACAATCATGTTGCAGGAGTGGTAACCGGACTAGCTTGGACAGCAGTTGGTGGTGATATTCTTTTCATAGAATCTTCTATTTCTAAAGGAAAAGGAAATCTTGGAATAACTGGAAACTTGGGAAAAGTAATGAAAGAATCTTCTACTATTGCTTTGGAATTTATAAAATCAAATTCTCAAAGACTTGGAATTGATCATTTTCCTTTTGATAAATATAATATACATATCCACGTTCCAGAAGGAGCAACACCTAAGGACGGTCCTAGTGCAGGAATCACAATGTTGACCTCTTTAATGTCTTTGTTTACCCAAAAACGTGTCAAGAAAAGTTTAGCAATGACCGGTGAAATAACTCTAAGAGGTAAGGTTTTACCTGTAGGGGGTATAAAGGAGAAAATATTAGCAGCTAAACGATCAAAAATTAAAGAAATAATTTTGTGTGAACAAAATAAAAAAGATATTGATGAAATTAAACCAAGTTATTTAAAAGGTTTAAAATTTCATTACGTTAAAGACATGATTGATGTTTTACTTATTGCAATCACTGATAAATCAGTAGTTAATGCTAAAAGATTATTAGAAATTAAAAAATGAAAAAAATAATTGCAATTGACGGGCATGCTGCTACTGGTAAAAGTAGTCAAGCAAAAAAAATTGCAAATTTTTTTGGTTACAATTACATCGATACGGGGGCTATGTATAGGGCAGTTACTTATTATTGTATCATTAGTGATTTGTTAAGTGAGCCCATTAATGTTAGAACTATTATAGAAAGACTTAATAAGATTAATATTGAATTTAAAATTTCAAATAAATCTCAGATAATATTATTAAATGGCAATGATGTTGAACCCTTTATAAGGAAAATGGATGTTGCAGAGAATGTAAGTAAAATAGCTGGAATTCCTGAAGTCAGATCTTTTTTAGTTAAAATTCAGAGACAAATTGCAATAAAAAATAATGTTGTAATGGATGGTCGTGATATAGGAACAGTTGTTTTTCCAAATGCTAAAAACAAATTTTTTTTAACTGCTTCTCTTGAAATTAGAGCAAAACGAAGATTTGAAGAATTAAAATCTAGTAATGAAACTATTATTTATTCAAAAGTATTAGAAAATGTTAAAATAAGAGATTATGAGGATTCGTCTAGATTAGTTTCTCCTTTAAAGCCAGCTAAAGATGCAATTATAGTCGAAACTTCAAACTTGACTGAAAATGAAGTTTTTGAAAGATTAATTTCTTTAATTAATGGATAATTAATAATAAAAATATTAATTTTGGCATCTTAAAGTTCTTTAAAAGATGTTAACTAGAAGACACATACGCATTAAAGTAATGCAATCGTTATATTCGATTTCACATGAAGGGAAGCAAAACCTTAATGATCAATTAAATTTTTATACTGAAAGCGTCAAAAAGTCTTTTGACCTCTACTATTTATTAATATCTATTTACAAAAATATTTATGTTTATGCTCAAAATAATATTGAGCTTGAAAAAAAGCTGCAATATGAACTACCTGATCCAATAGCAGAAAAAATTGTTAATAATCCATATTTTAAATTTCTTTGTGAACATAAAAACATTTCAGATTATATTAAAAAGAGAAAAATAAATAATTGGAATTTAGACTCAGAATATATAAATCAATTTTATATTGATTTAACATCTAGACCTTTGTTTGTAGATTACTTTCCAGGCTTAAACAATGAGGACGATAGTTTGTTTTGTGTAAATTTTTTCAAAGAGTGTGTAGCTCAATCAGATAAATTATATGACTATTTAGAGGATAAACAATTGACATGGATCGATGACTTTCCAGTAGTTAACACATACATTCTAAAACAAATTAAATCTTTAGACATTGAAAAATCCAAAAAAATGAATTTCCCATTTTTTAATCTTCAATCAGAGGAAACTACTTTTGGCATTGATATGTTAAATAAAGTAATCTCAATGAGTGATTTATTAGAATCTGAAATTAAAGGAAAAACTCCTAACTGGGACTCTGACAGGATTGCAGATATAGATTTTATATTATTAAAAATGGCTATTTCAGAACTTTTATATTTTGAAGAAATACCTGTTAGGGTAACAATTAACGAATATTTAGAAATAGCTAAAGATTATTCAACACCAAAAAGTAATATTTTTATTAATGGTGTACTTGACAACATTTCTAAAGATTTTGATAAAAAGGGGAGATTAAACAAAGCGGGTAGAGGTTTATTGTAAGGAATTTTATTTACTTTTGATTTAGAAATACTTAATTTATAACTCATGAAAAATATTTTTTACTCAATCTTAGCAATATCTTTTATAACTACATCTTGTGGTGAAAGTGCTGCCAAAAAAGTTAATCAAGATAACGTTCAGGCTACTGAGGTTCAAGCTCAGGCTAACACTTCAAACTCCCCAGTAATGACTTTTAGTAATTTGTCACATGATTTTGGGAATATAAATGAAGGAGATGTCGTTACAACAACATTTTCATTTACTAATACCGGTAAGAGTGATCTTATAATTGTTGATGCTCGTGGAAGTTGTGGTTGTACTGTCCCTCAATATCCTAAAAATGTACCAATTGCTCCAGGAGCTAAAGGTGAAATTTTAGTTAGTTTTGATTCAAGTAACAAACCCAGTTTACAGCAAAAAGCCGTTACTATATCTGCTAACACTGAAAGTGGAAGAGAGATGCTAAGGATTAAAGCAATGGTTACTCCAGATCCAATTAAAGAACAACAAAGACAAGCTCAAGCCAAGGCACGTCAAGCTCAAAATTAATAAATGCAGGGAGGATTTTCAGAACAATTACCCTTTTTACTATTAATGCTAGTAGTTTTTTTCTTTTTTATCATCTTGCCTCAAACAAGAAGACAAAAAAAAGAAAAAAACTTTATGAACAACCTTAAAAAAGGTGATCGTATTATTACTAAAAGTGGAATTCACGCTAAGGTTGTTGAGTTAAATGACAAAGACAATACTTGTACTATAGAAACCCAGGCAGGTAAACTTAAAGTTGAGCGCTCTTCAATTTCATTAGAAATGAGTGCTAAGCTTACAAAAAGTTTATCAAAAAAGTAGTTAAACTCCTGTTTTTAGGAGTTTTTTAAAATCAGGATTGATGTCTTATGTATAAGAATATCCTAAAACCTTTTTTGTTTTTATTTGACCCAGAATGGGTTCACCACTTTGTCTTTAAATTAATTAAAGTGGTTCATTTTATCCCATTAGTTGGTATAATAATTAGATGGGTCTATGTAATAAACCACCCTAAGTTAAATCGTAATGTTTTTGGTTTAAATTTTAAAAGTCCAGTAGGTTTAGCAGCCGGCTTTGATAAGGATGCTAAACTATATAAAGAATTAAATAACTTTGGTTTTGGATTTATAGAAATTGGAACTGTAACACCAAAAGGTCAATCAGGTAATCCAAAAAAAAGGTTGTATAGATTGTCTGAAGACAATGGGCTTATTAACAGAATGGGCTTTAATAATGAGGGAGTTAAAGCCGCAGTTAGTAGACTAAAGACAAATAAAAATGTATTAATAGGAGGTAACATTGGTAAAAATAAAAACACACCTAATAATAAAGCAATAGATGATTATATATATTGTTTTGAAATTCTTTTTGAATATGTAGATTATTTCGTTGTTAATGTTAGCTCGCCAAATACTCCAAACCTGAGAGCTCTTCAAGCTAAAGAACCATTAACAAATATTTTGAATGGTTTACAAAATTTAAATAGTCAAAAAAAGAATAGAAAACCTATTTTATTAAAAATATCCCCTGACCTTAATGAAAGCCAGTTGATTGATATTATTGATATTATTAATCTAACTAAGATTGATGGAGTTATTGCTTCAAATACAACGTTAGACAGAAATGGATTAACATCAAATAATAAAGATGAATCGGGTGGTCTTAGTGGAAAACCTTTAGCTGAAAAAAGTACTAAAATTATACGATTTTTATCAGAAAACAGTAAAAAAAGTTTTCCGATTATTGGTGTAGGGGGGATACATACTCCTGAGGACGCTCATGAAAAAATAAATGCTGGAGCTGATTTAATTCAGCTTTACACTGGCTTCATATATGAAGGACCAGGAATAGTAAAAAAAATAAATAAGTCCCTTATTCAAAATAATTAAAACTTTCTCCTGGTTTTATTTTTTGAATAGTTTCATAAATTAATTTTATTACATTTTCAACATCCTCTTTTTGAACCATTTCAACTGTAGTGTGCATATACCTTAAGGGCAACGATATTAAAGCTGAAGCCACCCCACCATTGCTGTAAGCAAAAGCATCGGTGTCAGTACCTGTATATCTTGATGATGCAAGCCTTTGGAATGGGATTTTATTTTTTTGTGCAACAGAAATAATTCGTTCTCTCAATTTATTGTGAACGGCAGGAGCATATGAAATTACAGGACCATTACCAATTTGAATTTCACCTTGTTCTTTTTGATTTATCATTGGGGTTGTTGTATCATGACAAACATCAGTAACAATTGCAACATTAGGTTTAATCGTTTGAGTAATCATTTCTGCACCACGAAGCCCAACTTCTTCTTGAACTGAATTTGTTATATATAAACCAAATGGCAATTTTATTTTATTTTCTTTAAGTAATCTAGCAACCTCGGCTATCATAAAACCTCCAGCTCTATTGTCAATAGCTCTACATACAAACTTGTTTTTATTCAATATTTGAAAAGTATCAGGGTAAGTTATTACACATCCGACATGCACTCCCATTTTTGCAACTTCTTTTTTGTCTTTTGCTCCAATATCAATAAATATATTATCCAATTTCGGCACTTCTTCTTTTCCAACTTTACGAGTGTGTATTGCAGGCCATCCAAATACTCCTTTTATAATTCCATTATCAGTATGAATATTAACCCATTTAGATGGAGCAATTTGATGATCACTCCCGCCATTTCTAATAACATAAATTAATCCATTATCAGATATATAATTAACATACCATGATATTTCATCAGAATGACCCTCAATTACTACTTTGTATTTAGCCTCAGGATTAATAACACCAACAGCTGTTCCATAAACATCAGTAATAAAATCATCTACATATGGTTTTAGATACTCCATCCATATTTTTTGACCATTAGCTTCATAACCTGTAGGAGCTGAGTTGTTTAAATATTTTTCTAAAAAATCAATTGACTTCTGATTTAAAACTTTCATTTATGTATATTTTAATTGAAGACTAAAATAATAATTAATGATCATTAAACTGTTTGAAAATATCAGTTTTTATACCTTTGGAATTTATGAATAATAAGATTATATATATATATATATTACATGTAACAATTTGTTGGTCACAATCCACTGAAATTGAAAAATCATTATTTGTAGTCGGAGAAGATTCTATTCCGAGCTCATCAATAAACTTAAAGGAAGTGATTGTTTACCAACCCCTTACGTTTAACTCCTATGATGCTGCAAAAAAGTATGCAATATTACGAAACAGAACTTATAAAGTTTATCCCTATGCTAAACTAGCTAGTGAACGTCTTCAGGTTTTAAATAGTAGACTTGAAAATATTAATAATAAAGGTAGAAAGAGAAAGTATTTAAAGCGTTTAGAAAAATTTATTTATGAAGAATTTGAGCAGGATTTAAAAAAACTTTCACGATCGCAGGGTAAAATATTAATTAAATTGGTTCATCGACAAACAGGTGAGACCACTCATAAATTAATCAAAGAACTAAGGAATGGGTGGAGAGCAACAATATATCAGGCAACAGCTTCTTTTTTTAAACTATCACTAAAGGAAACGTACGATCCAAAAGAAAATTATCAAGATTATTTAATTGAAGATATTTTACTTCGGGCTTTTTCTTCAGGTAAATTAGTTGAACAACCTACAGCTTTAGAATATGATTTAGATGAATTATATTATATCTGGAAGAGTAAATTGGATTTGAATAAAACTGAAACTCCTGGTCAGGTTAAATACAAGTTGATTAATTAAATTACCGTCTTGAATTTAGTTTTGATAATAGCCTAAGAATCTCTAAATAAAGCCAAATTAGAGTTACTAAGAGTCCAAAAGCTCCATACCATTCCATATATTTTGGAGCATTTTTTTCAGCTGCTTCTTCAATAAAATCAAAATCTAAAACTAAATTAAGTGAAGCAATTACAATTATTATTAAACTAAACCCAATACTCATAAGTGAAGCGTTAGTTGGATCCATAACTCGCATGCTTGAGCCAAAAAAACTCATAATCATATTTACAAAATAAACGATCATAATTCCTCCAGTTGCAGCAGCTACTCCTAGCTTAAAATTCTCTGTTGGTTTAATTAAACCTGATTTGTATGCCATTAATAAAGATAAGAGTATTCCAACTGTTATAAATATAGCATTTGTTACAATTCCATCATAAACGCTATTATACATGTAAGAAATACCTCCTAACAAACCACCTTCTAAAATCGCATAAATTGGAACTGTTATAGGAGCCCATTCTTTTTTAAAAATTGTAATTATCCCAGTAATCAAACCTCCTATTCCAAATAAAATTAGCATTGCAGAGCTAATACTAGTGAATGTATAATATCCGGAACCAACTAAAAGAATTAAACTCAAAGCAGTCTTATTAACAGTACCTTCAATGGTCATTGTTTCTGAAGATAAACTAGTAGAGTTAAATGAGCTTTTCTTTAATACTGGATTACCTGATCTATAGGAAAGATGTCTATTCATAATTTTAAATTAATTAGGATTTAAAAGCGTTAATTATAAAAATAATCCAACCAATAATTAAAAGTGTTCCACCAATAGGCGTTATAGGACCTAACCATTTTAAATTAAATTTTATTAATGATTGAAGTGATAGTAAAAAAATACTAAATGAAAAAAGTAAAGTTCCACTTATAAAAAATCTATAAATCCATTTTTTACCTTCCATTGGCAGTGCCGATATAATTAATATTGCAAGACCGTGATACATTAAATATCTTACACCTACTTCAAAAGATTGAAGAGCAGATTCTTCTAAATACTTTTTCAACAAGTGACTTCCAAAAGCACCAAAAATAACTGATAATAAGGAAAAAATACCACCAAACACTCTAAATTTATCCATCGAAATTTATTCGTTTTTGACAAATATAAACAAATCTATAATGATGAATTTATAGTTTAGATAGTAATTTTTTTAAGCGGTTTAAACCTTGAGTTCTTGCGTTCTTATTTAGTTCAGAAGCATCAATGTTTTCTCCTGCTCTAAAAAACCCATGCCCAGCTCCATCATAAATCACGGGCTCGTAAAAGCTTTTAGCTTTCTTCATGGCAGAAACACTATTTTCTATTGTTGCATTTACCCGATTATCATTACCACCATAGAAACCATATATAGGAGCAGTTATATTTTTATAATCAATTTCATTTTTTGGTCCAGTTCCATAACAAACAAAAGCCGCTGAAATTGATGAATTGTTAGTTGCGTATTTAAATGTTTGACTGCCTCCCCAACAAAATCCGATAACAGCAACTTTACCATTGGCTGAATCAATATTTTTTCCATACTTAAAAACAACATCTAAATCTGATGTCACTTTTTCAGGAGAAAGGTCATAGATTGCTGTCCTAGCTTGATCTGAGTTTTTAAAACTTGTGGTTCCTCCTCCATCTGGAGCAGTGCCTGATAATAAATCAGGAGCTAATACGATATATCCCATTTCTGCAATCTGATCAGCCATACTTCTTGCCCAATAATTAAGACCTCTATTCTCATGAATTAAAATAATTACTGGAACTTTTTTGGCTACTTCAGGAAATACTATGAATGTATTAATCTCTTCCCCATTGTTATTAACTAGCTTTTTCCATTCATGATGACGCGGAGAATCTTCTAAACGTTGAATAAAATCTTGAGAAAAGATATTAATTGGAATAAAAAAAAGAATAATTAAATATTTCATAAAAGTAATTTTATAGTAAATATAATTATAAAATCATCTAAATTTGAACTGTGCGCAGGATTCTCCTTTTAGCTTTACTAATAGTTTTTTCTTGTTCCAAGGATGAACCGCCTCGTTATTTATTATCGGTATCTGCTAGTCTTGGTGGAGCGGTAAGCACAACAGGAGGTGATTATGCAGAAGGTAAATCCGTTACCATAACCGCTACTGCAAATGCAGAATATCAATTTGTAAACTGGTCCAACGGATCAACACAAAACCCACTTACTGTTACCGTAATGGCTGATCAAGTTTTATCGGCAAACTTTGTTAAAGTAAAGTATGGGTTAACACTTTCTACAGAAGGTGAAGGAACGGTATCGGAAGAACTCATCTCATCTGGAAGAGTGGATTACAATTCAGGAAGTGTTGTTCGGTTAACAGCAATCCCAGCTGTGGGCTATTCTTTTACAGGATGGAGTGGTGATGTTACTTCTACTTCTAACCCAGTAGAGGTAGATATTAAT
>Ga0209091_10000244_pt1 | contig 53391 bp, 29 predicted proteins | sample ArcticOcean_MG_C_6_FD_187438 | JGI IMG/M metagenome (GOLD analysis project Ga0209091, IMG submission 187438) | Marine microbial communities from western Arctic Ocean - ArcticOcean_MG_CB8_128 (SPAdes) (version 2) | ecosystem: Environmental > Aquatic > Marine > Oceanic | place: Arctic Ocean...
TCATTTCCTGTTGAGTGCGTAATTCAACACCAGCGGGCATTATATTTCTCAAACCGTCCAACAATTCGACCTGAATACTCTTTTCTCCAAAATTTATCAAAGAAGATTTCCTGATAAAACCGTATTCAGCACTTGCCTGCCATTTATAGGAATAAGTTAATCCTAATGTATGATTTTTCTCTTCAAAAACAACTGTGTCTCCAAGGCTGTTCTTATAGAGATTATTCTCTCGGTTAAAAGGCTGTTTATGTTTTGAAAAAGGTTCCCATATATGGTTTTTACTATCTTGTTGAATTCGCAATATAGTAACTGGGCCAGTAAAATGTGCATTACGATGCAGAAGATCATCCGTCACGTATGGAAACAACGCATGCTCTGCTTTTATTCTTCCAGCAGTCAGGCATCCAGTGCTGGAAAGATACATCCAGTGGTCAGAACCGCTGGTAATAGTCATCAAGAATGGATCCATCTGGTTTACGTTAGAAATTTTATACAGTGACCGATCCATGATTTACTCTCTTATATCTTAGGCGTTTACTAGTGTTACGATGGACCTAGCAGGAATGGAAAGTGGCAGAATATTTTTTCCATTCATATATGTGCAATCTGCCTGAGTATCTTTTTTATTCATTATAATTGTAGTCACAATCTCTTTATCATTGATTGAAGCAAGAGCCAGAAGATTATCCGTTTTATTTTTACATTCAATGATTCTGTCGCCTCGTTTTATGAATCGAGAGAAATGGCCAAGATAATAGTAAGAACTTTGATAAAGAATATCCTGTGACCTAGTATCCACGATGATAGGAGCACTGCAATAATTACCTACGTGGTTTGGACCTCCATTCTCATCCAGAATAAGATTCCAATCTATCCATGCCACGGTCCAGCGATTTAGATCATTTATAACGGAAGTGGCGTAACGTTCACCAAGGTCCCAGGATCCAATGTGTGGACCATCCTCTTGGCATCCTTCAGTAAAAATAAGTTCCTTATCTGGAAACTCATCATGAACTTGCTGTACTGCGTCAAAATGATCACCATTATACCAGTGGAATCCCGTACCCCAGACATATTTTGCCGCTTCCGGGTCATTGAGAACAGTCCTAACTCTTTCTACCATAATATCCCGGTTATGATCCCATATAATCACTTTTTTATCGAGGAGATTTCTGTTGTCCAATGCAGGGCCTAAATAATCCCGAATAAAATCTCGTTCATCTTCTGCAGTATAGATACAGGAATCCCAAGTTTGCTTTGCATCAGGTTCATTTTGGACTGAAATACCCCAGATAGGAATACCCTCTTTTTCATAGGCATTGATATACTTGCAATAGTAACTGGCCCAGGCATCACGGAATTCTTTTTTCAATTTCCCCCCATGATTCATTTGCCCATTCGTTTTCATCCACGCTGGTGGACTCCAGGGAGATGCCATTATATGTATAGGTGTTTTAGCTTTATCTATGGCATCTTTGATAAAAGGAATCAACATTTTTTTATCTCTTGATATCGAAAAATCTTTCAACTCTTTATCTCCTGCTGTTTCACAGTGGGCATAGTTGCCAAGAGAAAAATCGCAACTATTTATATGAGTTCTACCCATGTTGTAGCCATTCCCATTTGGCCCAAAATAGGCTTGAATAATTTCTTCCTTTTTTTCAAGATCCAGTTTATGATAAACACTTGCAGCAGCTTCGGTAAACGCACCTCCAAACCCCAGGATCTCCTGACGAGTCTCATTTTTATTTAATTTGATGGTTGGGGATTCTATAGTTTTTGTAGTCAGGATGTGAGATAGATTCACCTGCTCTACTTTTTGCCCTGTGTCCTTGGCCGTAATATATACTGACATAGTATTTTCTGGTATGTTGGTCATTTAGTCTTCATCTAATCCATTTGCTGAAATGTATTTCTTATACCAGTAATAGCTATCTTTTGGAATACGCTCTAAGGTTTCAAAATCTACCCAAATCAGGCCAAAGCGCTGGCTGAATCCCTGGGCCCATTCAAAATTATCCATTAAAGACCAGGCAAAATAACCATTGCATGGGGCACCATCTTCAATTGCTCTCTTGAGTTCAGTAAGGTGTGAACGATAATATTCGATTCGTCTTTTATCATTTATTTTTCCTTCCGAATTGGGGCCATCGCCATAGGAACATCCATTCTCGGTGATATAAATGTTTTGCACTTTATATTCATTTTTTAATCTCATAAGTAAATCATAAATCCCAGGCGGGTAAATCTCCCAGCCGAAATCTGTTTTCGGACCCATGTCCACATTACGGGGAAGGTTATTCTTTTCATCGATTTCTTCATTTCGAATAACCGCTCTGCTATAGTAATTCACCCCTAAAAAATCTGTTTTAGTAGATATGATATTTAGATCACCCTGTTTTATAAAATTAAGATCCGATTCAGAGATTAAGCTCTTAGTTTTAAGGTATTCAAACACATCGTCTGGATATTCATTATTATAGAGTGGATTAAGATATAAGCGATTAAACTGACCATCAAAGAATTTGCATGCATCCTCGTCGTACGTACTTCCTGATGCAGATATTGCCGTATTTAAATTAAGGGTTATGCCTATTTCAGATTGTTTTGAATTATTTCTTATTTCTGGAATGGCCATTCCATGGGAAAGCAATAGGTGGTGTGCAGTGGCCAAACTTTTTGACCATTTATTGATTAGGCCAGGGGGTTTGTGTCCTTCAATATACCCTAGGTAACTGACGCACCATGGCTCATTATGAGTAATCCAATTTCTAACTCTATCACCTAGGTGTTTGCTAACATGGTAACTGTATTTTACAAATTCATGTACAATATCCCTTTCAGGCCAGCCTCCAATATCTTCTAAGCCTTGGGGTATATCCCAGTGGTTTAAGGTTATAAAAGGAGTTATTTTATTTTCAAGAAGAGTGTCAACTAATCTGCTATAAAAATCGAGCCCAATTTGATTTGGCTCATTCTCTTTACCTGTTGGGAAAATTCTTGGCCAACTAATTGAAAAGCGATAAGCATTAACACCTAACTTTTTTAGTAATTCTATGTCATCACGCCATAAATGATAGTGGTCGCAGGCCGTATCTCCTGTGTCCCCATTCTTGATTTTTCCTTCAATATGGCTGAACGAATCCCAAACGGATGGACCTTTACCACCAGCGGTTGGAGCGCCTTCAATCTGGTAACTCGATGTGGCTGTTCCCCACTTAAAATCTCTAGGGAACGTTTTATTCTCAGGCATTATCTAATCCTTTTTTTTATGATTGAAAGACAAACTTTCAAACCAACCTGGTGAAGCTGCTTTTACTAATTGTTTTGTATACGTTTTTTCTGGTGACTGGATCAGGTCTTCAGCGAGACCTTGTTCAACAATTGAACCATGTTGAAGGACGATAATTCTGTCTGCTAAATATCGTGCGGATGCCAGATCATGGGTTATAAAAATGATTGATAAATTCTTTTTGATTCGCATCTGAGCTAGGACCTCCAGGATCTCCATACGTATAGATACATCCAGCATAGAAGTAGGCTCATCGGCCACGATTAGATCAGGTTCTAGGCTCAGTGCCCTGGCTAATGCTACCCGCTGACGCTCACCGCCTGACATTTCATGAGGAAATTTTTCTGCAAACATTGCCCCTGGAGAAAGGCCCACGTTTTCCAACATTTCGATAATATAATTAAATAATTCATCTTTTGGTATTAACTGATGTCGCAAAAGAGGTCTGACCAAGTGATGATAAACAGTGTGTACTGCATTGAGAGATCCAAATGGATCTTGAAATACCATCTGAACCTGCTTTCTATATTCTAAGGGTACTCTTCGTGCCTCAGAAACTTTTTTATTAGTGCCGTTTAAAAAGATATCTCCCGATGTTGGTCGAATTAAGCGCGTTATTAGTTTAGCGATGGTACTTTTTCCACTACCAGACTCTCCAACTAACGCTACGATTTCTCCAGGAAAAACTTGGAAGGATACCTCTTTAACAGCTTCGATCAGTTTTGGTCGAAAAAATCCGGAAACAGGGAAGTTCTTGCTGAGGTTTTTGATTTCCAGTAGAGGTTTACTGCCGAAATCTGGATTCTTTGGTTTAGAGAGTAATCCCTTTTTTCGGGGCCCTGATGCAGATGGAAGTGCCCCAATTAATTTTTGAGTATAGGAATGCTCACCACCCGCACGGATTTTTTGTGTTTGACCCAATTCAATAAGCTTACCATTCCTCATGATTGCCAGACGGTCCGCAAACTCTAATAATAGATTGATGTCATGGGTAATAAAAAGGATTGTAAAACCAAGTTCTTTACGTAGTTCAATAATTTTCGCAAGGATTTCACGCTCTACAATAACATCAAGTGCAGTGGTAGGTTCATCCATAATAATGAGTGGCGGCATTAGAGCCAGGGCGATAGCAATCACGACTCTTTGTCTCATCCCACCTGAGAGCTGGTGTGGATAGCTATCCAGACGGCTAACGTCAATGTCAATCAAAGATAATAATTCATGTATACGATTATCTATAGCTTTCCCAGTTAGATCACTATGGATTTCCAAAACATCTTTGATCTGTTCTCGTATTGTCAGCACAGGATTTAGCGCATTCAAGGCGCTCTGCATTACAATTGATATTTGTTTCCAGCGGTATTGTAACACGTCAGCATTTGAGATAGAAAGAATATCTTTATTATTGATTATAACTTTACCACCTGTAATAACGGCAGGAGGTGGAAGAGTACGTAGTACTGCCTGTACCACGGTACTTTTTCCACTTCCAGATTCTCCTACTAAGCCAAAAATCTCTCCTTGCTGGATTTCAAAAGAAACGTCATTTACTGCTTTTACAGGATTACCAGGTGTAATATAGTTCACACAAAGATTTTGGATGGAGAGGACAGAATTATTCATGGTCTTTCACAACTGGAGTTATCCCGTTTACAGCCTTATCCCTTGGAATATTTTCACGCCATACCCGTTCTGAAATCAACCGCGGATTGGTTACTTCATCAATGCCAAAATTGATCAACGTTAGAGCAAAACTCACAATGGCAATACTTAGGCCGGTAGGTACAAAGGTCCACCAGGAACCTGTGAGCAGAGCCATGTCGTTGCTGGCCCAGTACAGGTTGGTTCCCCAGGTAATCGTGCTTACATCGCCCAACCCCAAAAATTCCAACCCCACTTGGGCACCAATAGCATAAATAGACGCACCAATGAAAGAAGAAGCAAGAAGAGAAAGCATACGCGGCATAATTTCTATGATAATAATTCTGATGTTACGCTCCCCACTGACGATTGCGGCTGATACAAAATCACGATTTCGAAACGTCATCATTTGAGAACGAATTACACGGGCATTCCAAGCCCACCCGGTAAGCACTAATACGCCTGTTAGTGTACCAGGTCCCGGCGGGAGCCAACTGGCAAGGATCACCATCAGCGGCAGGCCCGGCATAACTAGAAATACATTAATTAGTAGAGAGAGAATATCATCAATACGACCACCATAGTATCCAGATATTCCGCCAATCAGAGCACCAATCAGGACAACCATAATGCCAGTGGTGAAACCAACCAGTAATGTCTGCCGTGCTCCGGAAATTGTCTGGGCAAGTACATCTTGGCCTTGACCATTGGTTCCTAGCCAGTGTTCCCAGGAAGGAGGTGAAAGTGGCCTGCTCAGAAATGCTGTGGGGTCCTGAGTAATGAAAGGACCAAATACTGCAAGAAAAATAAAAACAAAAATGATACCAACCCCTGTTACTGCCTTACGGTTCTGGATGATACCGGTGATCCAGCGAGTAAAAATACTGTTGTGGATATAGTCCATTATATATTTATGTCCTTGTCCTTGGATCAAAAAATAAAATGAGAATATCTACTATCCAATTTGCAGCCAGTACTGCAAATGTAATTGTCATGAATAATCCCTGCATCAGTGGAAAATCCTGAGCCCGTACTGCTTGCAGTAGCAGATATCCTTGCCCCGGGTAAGAAAAAATAATTTCTGTTAATAATGCACCACTAAGAACAAACCCCAGCGCCATTCCAAATCCTGTAAAATTTGGTAAGATTGCATTTCGTGCCGCATAGCGTAACATAATTAGGCGCGAAGAAAGTCCCTTTGCGTGGGCAAAAGAAATGTAATCTGTACCGAGAGTGGTAATCATAATATTACGCATAGAGAGCATCCAGCCGCCAAGGCTTACTATTATCATGGTTGATGCCGGCAGTATAGCATGATAAAGTGCGCTCAAGATGAAAGGAATATTAAAGCCGGGCGTTACATGATTTCCGTAAGCATGGCCAAGGGGAAACCAACTTAGTTCAAAACCAAAAATATACAGAGCTACCATAGCCAACCAAAAATAGGGGAATGCGCCCACAAATGCTAAAACAGGGGGGAGGGTAGAATCTAGTCTCCCATTTCTATTCCAAGCAATGATGGTGCCCAATAAGGTTCCTAAAGAAAAGGAAATAATTAGAGAAAAACCAGCAAGAAAAATTGTCCAAAGAAAGGCACTGGAGATTATACTGGTTACTGGTTCAGGAAAATATGCAATAGAAATCCCTAGATCTCCCTGTAAAATACTTTTAAGGTAAGACCAATATTGCCCCAACAAGGGTTCATCGGTTAAACCGAAGGTCTCTCGAAGAGCATTCATTGCTTCAGGTTTGAGTTTACCTCGAAACCGAGCAAAAATAATAGCGGCTGGATCGCCTGGCATCATCCTTGGAATGAAAAAATTAAGCGTTAATGCCGCCCATGCTGCTACGAAATAAAATCCTAATCTGCGTAGTAAATAATTTACTGAATGATTCATCGTCTCATCAGATTCACGAGTACCAGCAGGTTCTCAGGTGGATAGTTAGGTGATAAAGTGGCATATGGGTTTTCTTTGCTGGGGAAATTTGTAAAATATTTGGTATTGCATTCTGCCCAGGATGCTTCAGCAAATAAAGGCAGGGAAGGAGCATGTTCAATAAATAGATGTTGTAGTTCGTATATGATTTCTGTTATTTCTTTCTGGTCAGAGGTTTGTTCGTACTTTCTAAAAAGTGAGTCTGCAGAAGTCAGACTAAAACGGTGCCAATTTACGTCGGCAGTTTCGCCGATCGGTTTTAAATACTCGGAAGACATCATACCTTTATAAAGTGCATAAGGCGTGGTTCCCTTTTCAGCCCAACCGATAGCCAAATCAAATTCCCCTTTTTGCATACGGCTTATCCAAGCTCCGAAATCGTAGGTTTTTACTTTTGCTTTTATGCCAATATTTTTAAGATTTTGGCTTACGATTTGAGCGGATCGTATCCAATCGCTCCAACCTGATACAATGATAATATCGAATTCCAAGGGTGATCCATCCTGCGTATGCCTCAGTCCGGTTTTGTCTTTAATGAAGCCGGCATTATCCAATAGTATATTTGCCTTTAGCGGGTCATATGTAGTCCAGTCTTCTACCTGATCTAAATAAGGCGAATGCCATTTAGACATTGGACCAGATACTCCTGAGACATGTGCTGGTTCAGTATAATCATACATTCCAACCTTAACCACGAGTTCGCGGTCAATTGCGTAACTAATTGCTTTTCGCACTCTAATGTCACTAAGTATCGGATGTTTGGTATTTGTATGAAGAAAGGTTGTATGACCAGTCAGCGGAAACCAATACTTGTGATGTTCGGTGTCTTTTGATACGAAGACACGATCAACAGCGGGAATGAAGGCTCCTGCCCAATCTAGGTTGCCGCTTAGTAGTGCGAGTGTAACCTGTTCATTGCTAGGGAAAGTTGGGAAAATGAGTTTGTTTATCTGCGGCTTTCCTTTTTGCCAGTAGTTGGGGTTTTTTCCTAGTTCCCACAACTGACTATCAAATCGAATAATCTCTGTAAAAGGTCCCGTTCCGACAGGGTTTGGATTGGAATATTTGACTGGGTCATCTATTGTGTCCCATATGTGCTTTGCAACAATTGATTGTGTGGCAAGAGCATCAAATCCCGGGACATAAATTTGTTTAAACTCAAATTTTACAATAGAATCGGACACTGCAACTACTTCCTTTAGATATCCCCAGGAATCTCGAGTGTCTAGAGCACGGTGTTTGCTTTTGATGTTAAATGTAAAAGCCACGTCCTCCGCGGAAAATGGTTCTCCGTCAGACCATTTTACACCCTTACGAATTAACATCTTCAAAACTTTATTGCCTTTTTCCCATGTATAGTCGAGCGCGAGCCATGGTACGTATTCGCCCGTAATAGAATTGTAAATAAATAATGGTTCATATATCCCAGATGAAGTTGGCCACCTTGCCGAACCCGCAAGACTTAGAGGATTAAAGTTTCGTATCCATGACATTTGGGCTTCTTGGTAGACCCTAAGTCCATCTCGTTTTTTTAATTCATTACTGTTCTCGCATCCAACAAGAATGAAAAAACTTATAAGTATAAGATAGGATATTATTTTTATAATCATTTCTGAGTATAAACTCTCACATAATCAATTTCCATTTTAGTGGGGAATACATCATTGTCAACGCCCTTAGCGCCTCCCCACCAGCCACCAACCGCAATGTTAAACAATAAGTGAAATCTTTGATCAAAGGGCCATCTTTGCCACGGTTGATTCCGTCTCGAGTATTTGAAAAAACTTTTATTATTTACCAAAACATTTATTTCATTCTCATTCCATTCTAAAATGTAATTATTGAATTCTTTGCAAGCATTTGGAATTTTAATTGTACCTTGTTGATCCGTACCATTTAAATCACCTGCTTTTGCGATAGTATGCACTGAACCAACAATTTCTCCTTCATTAAAGCCTACATGCTCTAATATGTCAATCTCGCCGCTGTAGGGCCACGGTCCATAGGTCCAATCGGTAGGTAGGCCCCATAACGCGCACCACGTGCCTCGACCTTGTGCAAGCTTAGCTCGTATTTCAAAGCGACCATACTTCCAACTATTTTTCGTTTTTATTCTGGCGGAAGTGTATTCGGATCCCCTGAATGATTCTTTCCTTGCCTCTATGATTAATTTGCCATTTTTAATTCTTACGTTGCTAGGAATGTCTGTATAGTATTGTAGTTCATTGTTGCCCCAACCGCCACCTGTTACCCAGTTTAATTCTTTATCTATACGGATAAATGATTTCTCATTTTTTGATATTTTTAGCGATTTATTTGGGAAATACGTTCCTTTTAATCCCGGCTCCCCGGTGTCTGTCGTCAAATTTTTGCTTGAGATAAGGTTTTTTGGAAAAGAATCACACTCCCATCCAAGTATCATCGCTTCACCTCCGCCTTCTTCAAAGTATTCAACTCGGATGGAGTATTCTTGATTTGCCTGGAGCTTTATTTTTCCGGAAGACTCTGTTGCCGGTTGAGGCTTCCATTGATTAATAATTAGTTGATCATCAACATATAACCTGACACCATCATCCGATACGGTGTAGAAGGTATACTCAGATGAATATTCGGTTTTTAATGTCCCTTCCCAGCGTACTGAAAAATTATCCTTAGGAAATCCATCCGGTATAAAGATAGGCGAACTGATTCCGTAGGCATCAAATACAGGCGCACCTGTGCCCATATCGAATTCCCAGTTTGCGGTATTAATGCTAGAGTCAGCAAACTCATCTTGCCAAACTAAATCCCAGCCATCCAATTCAGAATTATTTTCGGATTTAGCGTATAACATAGATAAAATAACAAAAAACCCCAGAATCAAGATAAGATTGGGTTTAATAATCACTTTAAGAAAACTTAAGATTAGTTTGTGGAATTGGTGCTGTTTCTAATTTTGATTTTCACGGGAATCATAGAAATATTTCCATAACTATCGCTGTTGTCGGCTATCATATTTTCAATAATACGAATTGATTTATTTGCCAATGCATGAAAGTCTGTGGCAATAGATGTAAGCTCCGGAGTGAAAGTTTCACAGAAGGAGAGATTATCATAGCCTGCAATTATAAAATCATTCGGTATTTTGTAGCCACTTTCTATGGCGGCTTTCATAAATCCAAAACAGGAGTAATCATTGCCACCAAAAATAGCAATATCCTTCAGGCCGGTATTTTTATAATCAGCAAAAGCTGCTTTTCCCAAAGCGCTGCTAAAATCTCCTTCAAAAGACCAGGCTAATTCCAAATCGTCACTTTCATTGATATGATTTAGAAATCCATTTTTTCGGAATAATGCATCCGCTCGATTGGATGGTCCAGATATAAAACCAAATTTTTTATAGCCTTGTTCTTCAAAATGTTTTGCCAGCATATAACCACCACGGTAGGAATCAAAACAAACCGTGTCAATTTTTGGATTTTTTGATGGTAACAGGGATATAATTGGATATTGACCTACTCCTTCTTTTATTTTGAGATAGTCATTATTAGTCATTGAAGGAAGAAATAGACAAATACCGCTATATTTTTTACTAAGGTTAATAATATAATTAACAGTGTCATCAAGATGTTTTGCATCATATGAAAAAATTATTTCGGAAGTAGTACTTGCGCTTGCTTTATAAAAACCATTCATCAAGGAAGCGTAGAATTCGCCTTCAAATAGTTTCATAACAAGGGCTATAGACAATTGCTGGTTTTCACCCGGATTTTTAAAAATGGGATACCCGAGTTTTCGTGCTGAAGAATAGATTTTTTCTTCACTAGTACTATGGGTCCTTTTCTGGCGACTCAATGCTCTCGAAACCGTTGCGATTGATAGTCCCGTATCGTTTGCTATATGTTTTAAGGTTATACGCATGTTAATAATATTGTGTTCAAAAATTGAATGCAAAATAATGAATAATCGCTATTATTGCAATAATATTTCAAGCATAATTGCAAAATTATTGCATAATATTTGCATTATTATGAAATTAATAAGAAAAAATATTGCATGTATTTGCATTTTTTCTTTATCTTCTAGGTGAAAAAAAAATGAATGTTTGCAAAAAATCCTTTCTTTTTTTATATAGTTATGGACTCGAGCATCTAATTCATATTGTGTAATGTGCAAAAGATATTACAACAGAAACAAGAATAGTATAGGTTAACAAAACAAGGAAAAACACAATGAAACACAAGATAACAAGTTCGATTTTTTTAATGGTTCCCTTATTTTTATTTGGTCAAATGATAGACAATTATGATGCTCTACCAGACTCTGACTACTGGGGCTACGAAATTTCTGCAAGTGCTGACAGTACTCTAAGTTTTGTCAATGTAAGTTATATTACTGATCCCGTTTCTGAAGGTGCTGGCGCCATGCAACTGGATTATAGTGCGCACAACATTGAAGCGTGGGGTGGCTATGCTAAAATTGCCCATATGTTGGTTGGTAACGATGATGAACCAGGATCACCCATTGAAGGTACGTGGATGTTAGCACCAGAAGCTGGTGCATTGATGGTTGGTCCAGCTGCAAATAATGGAGAGTGGTGGACAAGTACAGAAGATGATGTTACTACAAGAGCCTGCTACTTTGATGATGAGTATGTATTTGGTGCAGATGGTTCCTTTCAGAATATTCAAGGTATTGAGACCTGGCTTGAAGCTTGGCAGGGTGTAGAATCAGATCAGTGTGGAGCACCTGTAGCGCCACATGATGGTTCTAATGCAGCCACATGGGATTATAATGCAGGCACCGGTACCGTTACACTTAATGGTGTGGGTGCTTATTTAGGGATTCCCAAAGCAAATAATGCAGGGGAATTACCCAATGTAGATGTTCCAGAAACAATCACGTATGATGCAACTCTCTCCGGTAATACAATGACTTTAGTTATTGAAGCGGGAACAGGAGTATTCTGGACTTTTAAACTTGTAGAAGCTGGTGGGACAGAACCACCTCTTTCGGGTACATGGATGTTAGCACCAGAAGCTGGTGCATTGATGGTTGGTCCAGCTGCAAATAATGGAGAGTGGTGGACAAGTACAGAAGATGATGTTACTACAAGAGCCTGCTACTTTGATGATGAGTATGTATTTGGTGCAGATGGTTCCTTTCAGAATATTCAAGGTATTGAGACCTGGCTTGAAGCTTGGCAGGGTGTAGAATCAGATCAGTGTGGAGCACCTGTAGCGCCACATGATGGTTCTAATGCAGCCACATGGGATTATAATGCAGGCACCGGTACCGTTACACTTAATGGTGTGGGTGCTTATTTAGGGATTCCCAAAGCAAATAATGCAGGGGAATTACCCAATGTAGATGTTCCAGAAACAATCACGTATGATGCAACTCTCTCCGGTAATACAATGACTTTAGTTATTGAAGCGGGAACAGGAGTATTCTGGACTTTTAAACTTATAAAAGAGGAACAAACAGTCACCCTTACATTTAATTTGGATATGAGTGGTGTTGAAACTTCTACAGAAGGAGTTTTTGTGGGTGGTGGCGGAACTTTTGGTAATCCCGGCGACAACCCCATGAGCGACGATGATGGAGATGATATCTGGACACTTTCTTTTGAATTTCCTGCCAATTTAAGTACAGATTATACATTTTTGAATGGTAACTGTAGTGATTGGAGTTGTAAGGAGGATATTGCTGGTCAGGAATGTGCAGTAGACCCTTATAATGATCGCCATATTGATCTGGGGACAGATGATGTAACAGTGAATGCCTGTTTTGCCGTTTGTGGTGATGGTACATGTAATAATGTATTGGCTGCTCAAGCAGATGATTGGATGACTATACTGGAAGCTAGTCCAAGAGATCATGGTGACATCTGGGATTGGTCAGGGTATGATAGTATTTCATTTTCATACTATAATTCGGTTCCACAAACCTTAGAAAATAGAGTCCACTTAAGGCTAAACCTGAGTGACTTTGGAGATATTGCAGATCCCGCCAACTACACTGGACTGGGTGAGTATTATTACTCTTTTCACTACATCCTGGATAACGCTTCTGGTTGGAATACAGTTACTATGCCTCTCGAGAGAAATGATTCCTGGGATGGCGGTGGATTTAATCTTACTGGCTGGTCTGGTGATGCTGGTAATGGTGAAGTAGACAAAGATGCTATTGCTGGTTTCCACCTTGAATTTTCCATCAGCGGCGGTGGAGATGGGGACTATAGTGGTGGTACTATCATCCTAGATAATTTTACACTGACTGGTTCGAAAAATGTATTAACCAACCCCGGATTTGAGCTTGCCGATGCGCAGGATGATGGATCCGGCTGGGGCGCTGCAATGGGCGGTGGACATGCAGAAGTTGTTACAGATGCATCCATGGCTCACAGTGGAGATAATTATCTCAGTATTGGTGTCACAGATAACTGGGCAGTATTTTACTCTGAAGATAGTATCCCCGCACAATTCGGTGAAACCTGGGGTTTTAGTGGCTTTGGAAAAAGTGTTTCTGGTGATGATGGAGCTGGCGCTTTCTTTAAGCTTGAAGCTAAGGATGCCGCTGGTACAGTGCTTGGAACAACAGGCGACGTTGCCATAGCTGTAACTGATGAATGGGAAAATCACTCTGTTGAATTTGTCATGCCAGAAGGTACAGTACAGATGGCCGCAGTAATAGTAGCATCCCGCTGGGATGGAGTGGCTTGTGATTTTGCCTTTGATGACATGTTCCTCATGAGTATGGGAGTGCTGGACGTTATAGCTCCAGATCCTGTTCAGAATGTGTCCGCCGTAGCGGCCGATGACTACAACCTAGTCACTTGGTCTGATAATGCTGGTGAAGACGGGGAAACATATAATGTTTACGCCAGTACAGAGCCAATCACTGATCTATCTTCCCCAGCAGTAGATGTTGTGGCTGTGAATGTTTTGGAAGGTGCATCTGCTGCAGTACATTACCTGTTCAATCCGCTGGAAGATGCCGCTGTAACGTATTACTATGCGGTTGCCTGTAAGGATGCGTCTAACAATGTTGGTGGTCCTGGTTCAGCTGAAGGTTCTATTACCAATACAGCAAAAGGAGTTCCAACGATTTCGTTGACTCCGCCTGCAGCATTCGTCGCAGACGGTGATTTGGCTGAATGGTATGACAGCGGAATTGTACCGTTTGAACTTGGCGCCACAGAAAATTCCTATGGAACACCTCATTTAGGCTTTGGTGCTGTGGATAATGATGCTGACCTGTATGGTACTATTTACACGGCCGTTGATGAAAACTATCTATATGTTGCTGCGGAAATATTGGATGATGTTGTGAATACTGATGACAGTGGAGGATGGTGGACTGCTGATGTTGTACAAATATGTTTTGGGTTTTATGATCAGCGCGGTCCAAAACATGTAGGTATGGAAAGAGGAGATGAGCCGGATTATAAGATATATTTCACACCGAGTGGTGCTAACTCAGACAATGGTGCAGGAGTATTAGCTGCGCATGGTGATGGAAATTATTTTCATGAAGTATTTAATCCAGACTATGTTTTCGAATTCAGAATATCACTTGATTCAATACTAATTGATGATGATGTTAGATTAATCCCGGCAAACGGTACGCGCACACCATTTGAACCAATGGTCTATGATAATGATGGCGATGGGTTGGAGGCAATTATGGTATTATCTCCAACAAATGACGATAATGCCCACCAGACATGTGAAGTGTGGTCCAATACCTGGATCGGTGATCAATCAACAGTTGATATTGATAAGGAAGTAATCGCGAACGAATTTGCACTGTTTCCTAATTACCCAAATCCTTTCAATCCAGTAACAACAATCGGATTCTCACTACCCAATGCTCAGCAGGTTTCACTATCAGTGTATAACCTGATTGGACAGAAAGTAGTCTCCTTGGTTAATAAGGAACTACCTGCAGGCTACCATACAATAAACTGGTATGCGGGAAGTATGGCATCTGGTGTCTATTTTTCTAGGTTATCATCTGGAGGAAAGACCAGTACACAGAAAATGCTTTTATTGAAATAACACCTGAAGAAAAAAAGGGCAGAAAATATTTTCTGCCCTTTTTTTTGTTATTATAAACTTATACCACAAAATAGAAATATTTAAATTGTAATTTTTAAAGCAGAATATTTATGCCCATTAAAAAATTATCAATTATCATTCCTTTACTTGGATATCTCTTTGCCCAGACTACTGGGAAAATTTCAGGTACAATTACTGATAAAATAACTTCTGAATCGCTCCCTGGCACGAATATTTATCTAGAACAGACCCCTTATGGGACAGCATCAGATCGGGACGGACGTTTTTCTATAATCAATATTCCTCCTGGTGATTACACACTTAAGGTAGATATGATAGGATATAAGTCGATTCGGATGGAAGCTGTAAAAATCTCCGTGAATCGAACATTTTCATTGGATATTGAAATGGAACAAACGATTATCGAGGGGGAAGTGGTCACCGTTGAAGTCGCACGGTTGGCGCAGAAAAAAGATCAGACTGGTACAATAAAAAATATCTCCGGGGATGAGATTAACGCTCTTGCGGTGGAAAGCGTAGGTTCTGTAATCAATATGCAGGCAGGGGTGGTTAATGGTCATTTTCGCGGAGGCAGAAATACTGAAGTAACATATATGATCGATGGGGTCCAGGTAGATGAAACGTTCGGTGGCAGTAGCGCTGCTGTTGAGATACAGCCCGAAGCGGTACAGGACTTGGAAATAATCACGGGAACTTTTAATGCGGAATATGGCAGAGCCATGAGTGGCGTGGTGAATGTGATTACAAGGGATGGCGGTCCAATATTTGAAGGATTTGCATCTGCTGGACTATCATTTTACCAAACAGGTAATACAGATATCTTTATTGGATTATCTCCAGAACTGAATAGGAGTCAGGATCTAAAATTCAGTTTGGGAGGCCCTCTGTTGGGTAATAAAATCACCTTTTTTACTAATGTTCGAGCCCAAAATAATCGGGGACACCTGAATGGCTATCGTATTTTCTCAATAGTAGATACGAGCAATTTTTATTCGAACAACCCATCTGAATGGACTTCATCCAAGTCTGGCGATAGTTCTTATGTGCCCATGAACACGAGTGAAAATTTTTCAGGTCTCCTTAAACTGAGTTTCAACCTGTTTAATGGGATTAGATTTTCATTTTTACACTCTAAAAGTGATGATTTCTGGCTTGGGTACGACCATGGATTTAAATATAATCCTGATGGCCGAGCCGGTTCCTATAAAGAAACAAGCTATTCATCTTTCCAACTGAATCATATGATTAACCCTAAACTATTCTATGAAATAAAAGTATCCTATTTGGATAATTATACGGGGAATTATCTCTTTAAAGATCCTCTTGATTATATTATTGCTGAAACTGCTGGTAATAAACAAGATGGAAATTTTCATGTAGTTGGTGACACTGTTTATTCATATGTTCATGATAAGTACCTTGAAAATTATGGTTCAGGTTTTTTCACAGGTGGACAGCAAAAGAATCATAGCATTCTTTCCATGATTGATAAAACAGTCAAGTTTGACCTGAACTGGCAAGCCAATTACAATCACAATATCAAGCTGGGTTTACTGGGAATTTCTCATGATGTGGATCAACAGTGGCGTGAAATACGAAACAAATATGATGGCGAAGCAAGTCTGGGGGATATTTATAAGCCTGAAATATTTGGGGATACCACTGTATACGCTGATTTATACAAAGTAGCACCACAGGAGGCCGCTGCTTATATCCAGGATAAAATGGAATTTGATGAAATGGTAGTCAATATTGGCATAAGATATGATTATTTTGATCCCGCCAGTGTTTATCCTTCAAATCGCCGAAACCCATCAAATCAATTGACCTATAAAGATACTTCAGGTGTTCTGATAGATTCACTCATGTCTACCTATCCCGATGCAGAAATTATAGATCAGATCAGTCCCAGAATAGGCTTCGCTTACCAACTGGGCAATGAAGCAGTTCTTCATTTCAGCTATGGTCATTTTTTCCAGATGCCGCCCCTCTACGCTATGTACCAGAATCACAGTTTTTTGGTTCCGCCGAATGATCACGGTACCACCATGGGGAATGTCCGTTTGGAGCCTGAAAAAACTATTACCTATGAAATCGGGCTCTGGCAAGAACTCACCCGCGGTTTAAGTTTAGATGTTGCTCTTTTCTACAGGGATATTTACAATTTATTGAGTGCCCAGGTATTTTCTACCTATAACCAGATAGAGTACGGGCTTTACAGTAATAAAGATTATGGCAATGCCAGAGGCTTGGAAGTAAAACTGGATATGGGTCTTGGCGCTTTAAAGGGGATGTTAAATTACACACTGCAGTATACCAGAGGGAATGCGGACAGCCCTACGCAAACATTCACGCGAGACGGAGCAAACATGGATCCGGTAAACCGTTTTATTCCTATGAGTTGGGACCAACGGCATACGCTGAATGGTACAGTAATGTTTTTTGGAAAAAACTACGGCACTACTTTTACTGCCTATTATAACTCCGGTTCCCCATATACTTTTTCTCCTCAAAGTGAAAGTGTGCTTTCAAGGATTAACCTTTATCCTAACAATGCGTACAAACCATCTACTACAACTGTAGATGCCACAATGTATTATGAATTCAAATTAATGGGACGCTATCATGGAAAAGTTGATCTAACCATTTACAATCTTCTGGATCGCCTGAACGAAAACTGGGTGAACTCACAAACTGGACGTGCTTACACAGCTATTATAAAAGATACGGATCTGGCTGGCCATCGTAGTGATTTCAATGATTATGAAGATCGTATCCAAAATCCATCCATGTTTTCTTCTCCAAGAATGTATAAAATAGCAGTAGGCATTAATTTCTAATCATATGCGTATATTTATTTCTAGTACCACAATTTTAGTTATTTCCATCAGTCTCCTTTTTGGTCAGGGGAAAGAATATTTAGGACCCCAGGATCCTGCAGGGGACATTGCTGCTGAAAAAGAAGGCTATATGAGTGGAAACCGTGTTTATATATATTTTCGAAATACAACGGAGCTCTCAGATTGGCCAAGAGTAAACGTTTCCAAATGGCCTAACAATCCCAACGGTTTAAAAATGACTGATGGCATAGGCCTGTTAGTGGGAGCTAAGGTATACATTGAAGATGATGGTGATGTAGCCACATTAGACACAATCCCATTGACAGAGCTTGCGGATATTTATACGAAAGACCACCACACCCTTTATTACCTGCAGACCAGCTACCGGGAAGAAATGGATAAAGATCCGACGGGAACAGTAGAATGGGGCTTTTATCCTGTATTTGGTTATTTTAATGAAACAGGAGAGTACCCGGCATTATCTAACATTGAAAATTCATGGCCTATTGGCGGCTGGCCATCCACAGGGTTTGAGACCAAGTGGCCCGGAGAGTGGAATGGTCGTTTTGGCCGTGGCGTGACTTATGCGGATCAGGAATCCTTTTATGTTGTTAATGATGCACAAGACCAGGAAAACCTGGGTGCAGAGGACAATGTAAGGTATTTTCCCAGGCCCGGTCAGTATGTAGGTGATATAAAGCCCGATGTAACGATCCAGTCAGGAGTACCCTGGGGCGGGCTTGGTCTGCGAGTTGCTGTCCGAGGTTTTCAGTGGAATAACCCACAGGCCCGGGATGCAATCTTCTGGGAATATTCCATTGCTAATATTTCTGATTATGACATGCAGGATGTAGCTTTTGGCTACTGGTTGGATAATTCCATTGGTGGAGATGGAGATGACGATCTGGGATATTTTAATAAAGATGTGGATATGGCTTATTCATGGGATATTAATGGGATAGGAGCGGGTGGACTTCCAACCGGTGTCATGGGATTTGCATACCTTGAAAGCCCTGGACTGGCATACGATTATGTTGACAACGACAATGATGGATTAACTGATGAGAAAAGAGATAACGAGCCGATTGCTATTGTTGGTCCGACAGATGGAATAACAGATCTTGCGGCATTCTTGGATTTTTATAAACTTGAAGAAAGCGATTTAAAAGATCACTGGGATGCAGATGAAGATCAGGATTGGGAAGACGGCGAAGATCTGAACGGGGATGGTATTTATCAATCTTCAGAATATGCTGGTGATGATATTGGGATTGATGGTGTAGCACCGGGTGAACTCAACTATAATGGTCCGGATATAGATGGTTCAGAATGTAACCATCGACCTGATTTTCAGGAAGGTGTAGGTTGTGAGCCCAATTTTAATACAACAGATGTTTCAGAATCCGATATGGTGGGCTTAACTGCATTTCGAATGTTTCCAATTCCTAGCCATGCCCCTGCCAATGAAACTTTCTGGTTTAAAAATGATCAAGCCATGTGGGACCTTGTAGGGACGGATTCCTTAGAAGAATACACAAGTACTATTTCTAACCTAGTAGAAGTATTTGCTTCCGGGCCATTTCCCTTATTTCAGGGACGAGTGGAACGAATTTCTATGTCAGAACTGCATTCTTATGATCCATTGGCTGGGCTGAATTCTGATGCGCATACTGCCCCTGCATTGTATGAATTGAAGCGAATTGTTCAGGTCATTTATGAAAAAGATTATCGGTTTGCTCAGCCGCCAAAGATGCCAACTGTTACTGCAACAGCTGGTGATGGTGAAGTGGTTTTGACCTGGGATGATATAGCCGATACGAAAACGCGTGACCCATTTGTAGGTAATATAAATGACTTTGAAGGATATAAGGTATATAGGTCAACGGATAAATACATGTCCGATCCTGAGATCATCACGGATGGCTATGGAACGCCCATGTTTAAAAAACCAATCTATCAATGTGATTTAGTAGACCGGAGCCCACACAATCCTAACGAAACGAATGGAATGACACATCAGTGCCGTGGTTTCACGGATTTTGGGTTAGTGAATGGCATGGGTTATAATCTTGGAGACAATACCGGTATTACCCATATATTTGTGGATAATACTGTTCAGAATGGACGTACCTATTACTATGCTGTTATCGCTTATGATTATGGTGCGCCAGATATTGGACCTGGAATCTCACCTTCTGAAAATAATGTAGTCATAGAACTGGATGAAGCAGAGGAAGTACGATCCATTGGGAAAAATGTAGCTATTGTGGTTCCACACCCGCCTGCTGCAGGATACATTGCTCCTTTCGTAGAAACAGAGGAAGCTGATTTATTGGGTTCAGGTTCTATTACTCCCATGATCATGGCTCAAGGAAGTTTACAGGCTGGGCATAATTACTTTCTTACCTTTGGCGTTGATACGGTTGCGACTGTTAGCGGGTATGACCACGGGTTTCAATATGTAACCAATGAAATTCATATTTACGATGAAACAGATAGTACATTTTTAGTCTATAAGGAAGACTCAGTTAAATATGTGGGTACTAATTTTATATATAGGGATACACTTGACTATTGGACACTAAATCCATCTGGAACAGTTTCCACCGATATTTTTGATGGAATGCAGGTTAAAATAGATCCTGCTGTAGAAACTCCGGAATATAATTATGATAATTCCGGTTGGATAACCGGGAATGGTATTATGCGGATTACCCCATCTGGATCAGAGGGAAGTAAAATGCCCTGGAAATACCATATTGTTTTTACAGATGATGATTCAGCGTATGTGGGTGTGGCAAGATCGGGTACGGTCAAGGATGAGAGTGGGACATCTATCGGTTCTGATAAGATTACAGAACCTGCACTTGATTTTTATATTCAAAATACTTCTTTTGTGGATACAGCCGGCCAATATGAACTTATGGATGTTGTGGTTCATGATGTGAACGGCAATGATTCAGTGGATTGGTTTGAAGACCGATTTTTTGTAGGGGCACCTGCTGGCTCCAGATGGCGTGCGACTGCATTCATTATTGATTTTCAACTTGCAATAGAAGCGACCTATCCCCAATCTGGAGATGTTTATCAGGTTGACTGGAAACGTCCATTTTTTGAGACAGATACTATTCGTTTTTCAATTAATTCAGATAATGAAATCAACCCTGATTCATTAAAAAGGGGCATGGATAAAATAAAGGTAGTTCCCAATCCTTATGTCATGACCAACATGATGGAAACGCAAGTTTCAAATCCCTTTTTAAATCAGCGTCGTCGCTTAATGTTTACTCATATACCTGCAAATTGTAATATAAAAATATTTACAGTAAGTGGAATCTTTGTAGATGAAATTATTGTCAGTAATACGCCTGAAAATGGTATTATCCATTGGGATATGCTTACTCGAGAAAATTTAGAGATTGCTGCCGGTATGTATATTTACCATATTGAGTCGGAAATGACTGGTGATTCAAAACTTGGAAAATTTGCGGTGATCAAATGATAAATAAAATTCTCCTAATTATTTTTTATCTTTTTGTAACCTGCATTTCCGAGTTACATGGTGAAATGATCAATCGTTACGGAACAACAACGGCCAATTTTCTTGAAATTGGTGTAGGCAGTGGCTCTGCCATGGGAGAAGCCTACGTAGCTGTGGCTAACGATATTTCATCCATATACTGGAACCCGGCTGGACTTGCCAATGTAACTCGTCCGTCTGCTATGTTTATAATGCAGCCATGGATTGTAGATATTGATATGCTTTTTCTGGGAGGCGCATTTCCTTTACCAGGTATTGGTACGATTGGGTTGGGTATTACTCAAGTTGATTATGGTGATATGGATGTGACCACGTTAGAATACCAGGAAGGCACAGGGGAGACATTTAAAGCTACGGATCTAGCTGCAACATTAACATTTTCTAGGAAAATTGTTTCCTGGTTTTCATTTGGATCTTCATTAAAGTATATAAAATCAAATATATGGCACAGTTCAGCCAGTGCTATTGCAGTTGATTTGGGTGTATTGGTCAATACAAAATTTTTCTCATTCAGTGGGAATGATACAGATGGTATGACTATTGGGATGAGCATTTCCAATTATGGTACCCGTATGAAATATGATGGCATTGATATTTATCAACCTATTGATATCTCAGAGTACGAGGAAGGGAATTATGGTGATGTTGCAGGCCAGTATAGACCATCAGAATGGGAATTACCTTTAATATTCAGAATAGGAGTTGCACTGAAACCCATTGTTTCTAATTATTTTTCACTTACGTTAGCAGCAGATGCTCTTCATCCAAACAATAATTCTGAATCCGTGAATATTGGTGGTTCCATAGATAATAAAATCCCTGGATTTGGGGAAATAAGTTTTAAGGGTGGAATAAAAGCCCTATATATGGACAGCACCCAGTTTGGCCCTACAGCAGGGATAGGATTAAAAATGAATTATCTGGGTAATCGTACGATTACCATCGACTATGCATATAAAACCATGGGTCTTTTGGGTGATGTGCACGCTTATTCTATTGGTCTTTCTTTTTAAATAAAATTTGATGAATAGGATCTCCCACTACGGACTCCTTTTTTTTATATGTTTTATTATAAGTTGTTCGCAGAATCAGAAAATCCCAGATAATATTATTCTTGCAGAGATTGGTGATAAAGTAATCACCATTCAGGATTTTATTCGCAGAGCAGAGTATACGATTCGTCCACCTTATTGCAGCCAGGGGAATTATATACATAAAAAGATTATTTTAAATTCTCTAATTGCAGAAAAGTTGACTGCGTTAGAATTTGAGAAATCTTCTATTTCAGCCAGTGAGAATAATAATTTCCAGGCCTATTTAACCGGGCGGAAAGAACAGGCCATGCGGCAAAAATATTACGCTGATGAATATTATGCCAAAACAGTTATTCCTGATGAAGAAATGAAGAATGCCTTTGCTTTGTCACAAAGAAAAGTCCGTATAAACTATTTAAATCTTCCAGATTTGAAAACGGTCAATAAAGTTCAAAAAACAATAATGGAAGGTGTAACATTAGATTCAATCAATAGCATTCTATGGGGTGGAGATGTTCCTTCAAGAGAGATAACATGGTTTGATAAAGAGTCTGATGATATTCATGATGCATTGTTTAATCCTGATCTAAAAAAAGGGCAAATAATTGGACCCTTCTCCACAGAAGATAATACCTTTATAATTATGACTGTATCCGGTTGGATAACCCAACCTGCTATCACAGAAATCAATCAAATTTTGACTTGGAAAGATGTTAATGAACGATTAATTGAAAATAAATCTAGAAAAGTATATTTAAAATGGGTAAAAGATTTAATGAGCGGTAAATCATTTGAACTAAATCCAGAAGTTTTTGATATCTATGCGAAGCAAGCTTCTATATATTATTTAAAATCTGATTCAGAAAAACAAAAGTCATTGAATCAAGCACTATGGGAAACCCCAGAATTACTGGATCAGGCTATTCTTACCAGTTCCAATGAACCTGCCTTGGATGAGAATGGGGTCTTATTCCGATATAATGATAATGAATGGACCATTAAAAAATTTCATGCACTGCTGAAGTCACACCCATTGGTATTTCGGAAGAATAAAATGGGATATAGCGAATTCCCAGGTCAGTTAAGATTTGCCATTGCAGATGTGCTTCGTGATAATGAAGTGACTAAAGCATGTTACCGAGCGAGCTATGACCGAGACTGGAGCATCGAACTAAATACCCAAATGTGGGAAGATGTGAACTCCAGTTTGAACTACCTTAACAAAATTAGATTTAGAGAAAAGGGAGAATTAAATCAGGAACAATGGTTTCAGATGATTAACCCGATTATTGATTCTCTTCAATATATTTACGCTGACCAGATTGAGATTAATATAGACGCTTTTGAGGCTATAAAAATAACAGCTACAGATATGGTTGTTTCTCAGAAAGGTGTCCCTTATACCGTTATGGTGCCATCATTTCCCATCATTACAACAGACAACCGTTTAGACTACGGTTCAAAAAGCGACTGATATCATTAAACCTCCAATAATATTTTATTTATTATTATCTTCCTGGTTGATGGGAGCAGAACGTGGAGCTGAGCTTCGCACGCTTGAACCGGTTCTATATGGGAAATTTGAAGCGCGATATAAACCTGCCCAGGGCGAGGGTTTGGTTTCTTCTTTTTTTGTTTATAATGATGATACCCCCAATACACCCTGGGTTGAAATTGATATAGAACTTCTGGGGCGGTTTAAACAGATAGTGGATATGAACACCATGACGCCCAGTTCTCATTTAAGAACACACTTTGTACCTTTTAGTACCCATCTGGAATTTTTCGAGTATGGTTTTGAGTGGACACCAGACTATGTGGCCTGGTTCATCAATGGTGAAGAAGTATACAGGCAAACAGCTGATCACGTAGCAGATTTAAATCACCCTGCAAAAATTATGATGAATATTTGGAACCCTATTTACGACGACTGGGTTGGATTTTGGGATGAGCGCGTGCTGCCGCGGTTTGCTTATTATGATTGGGTGCGTTATGCTTCCTACACTCCGGGCAACGGAGACACGGGGACCAGTAATGATTTTACGTACCAGTGGCAGGATGACTTTAACGAATTTGACACCACTCGATGGGAAAAAAGTGATGATCATACCTGGAATGGTAACCAATCTATATTTATTAAGGAAAATGCTGTGGTTGAAGATGGTCACCTTATCCTTTGCTTAACAGATGATGAACATATTGGATATCAAGATCAAACAAAACCCTATGTATTATGGGCGAGAGCAGATGGAGATTCAGTAATTATTCGATTTAGTGAAGAACTAGATCCGCAGACATCTCAATTAGTAAACAGTTATTCCATAGCTGGAGTTTCGGTGAATTCTACAACTCTGATGCCAGACCAACGTACCGTGAAACTGGATGTATCAGGGCTCATACTGGAAAATACGTATAATCTCACAATCCTTGGAATCAAGGATGATGCACAACCTCCTAACATACAAATGGGTCAATGGTTGGCTATCGATATGCCCCAACCCTTATCTTTTCCTTTAATGATTAATAATGCCGGCGGTGCATACAATGAGTTTTTCCCTGATCAGCTATGGTCATCAGCCGTGGAATACGGACATATGAACGGGAATTATCAGTTTACAGATGAAGGGATCAGCAATACCAATCAAGAAGCCATATACCACTCATCTCTTAACCGTGTTGTCTCTTATAAAGTACGAGTCCCCAATGGTTTATACTCTACAACTATCAAGGTATCTGAGAATTATTATGATGATGAAGGAGAACGGTCTTTTGATGTTTTTGCTGAGGATTCAATGTGGTTGTCTGCTTTGGATGTCTATACTTTTGCAGGACAGTATAATGCTTTTGACACTACCCTTAAGGGCATAAGGGTAGATGACGGCATCCTAGATTTCTATTTTTCTGCGATGGACTACGGAACTGGTTACGAATATGCAGGACCTTTTTTAAATGCAATGGTTATTGAACAGGATTCATTATTTTCACTTGAAACGAGCCCAGATATTATTTTACGTGAAGGTCAAATAAGTATATTTGAGAATTATCCAAATCCTTTTAATCCATCCACTACTTTCAGTTATTCTGTATCTAAACCGGGCAAAACAGAACTCGTCCTTTATTCTGTTACGGGTCAGTTAGTTGCCCAAATTATTACGCGCTATAGTCCAGCAGGTGAACATCAAGTGGTATGGTCAGCAGGTGAACTGCCAAGTGGCTTATTTATTGCTAAATTGAATCATAATTCTCAAATAAAAATAAAAAAAATACTGATCGTAAAGTGAAAAAGATATTAATTCATGAATAAACAGTTTATTAAAATCATTTTTATTTTCTTGGGGATATCAATGTTGACTGCAAAGGCATATAGGGGTGGTGAACTGAGGACAATTAATACGTACCGCTACGGCAGGTATGAAGTACAAATGAAGTCGGCTTTAGGTTCAGGTGTAGTCAGTTCTTTTTTTACCTATAGGGATTACTGGGCTGAGGGATATACGGGTTCACAACACTGGAATGAAATTGATTTAGAGTGGCTGGGTAATCATGATGATAAAGTACAAACAAACTTGATTATCCAAAACGCGTGGGATTTACCTGAGTTGATTAATGTTGATATTAACCCTCACGAAGATTTTCATACCTATGCCTTTGAATGGACTCCAAGCTACATCGCTTTTTTTGTTGATGAACAGATGATTCGCTGGGTTGACAATTTTTACGCAGACTCAGTGTACCATTACCAGAAGATTATGATGAATATTTGGCAGTCAACAAATACAGATTGGGTTGGACAATTTGATTCTGATATTTTACCTGTCTATGCCTTTTATGATTGGGTAAAATATTATGCCTATGTCCCCGGTTCCGGAAATACAGGCACGGATAATAACTTCATCCAATTATGGGAAGATAATTTTGATTTCTATGATACGGCACGCTGGACCAAAGCGACACACACTTGGAATGGGAATAATGCTGATTTCATTCATGATAATGTTGTATTTCAATCTGGTTATATGATTCTCTGTCTTACAACTCCAAGCAATACAGGTTATAGTGGCGAACCACTCTCAATTGAAACGAATAACGTTCCATTAACTTTTAGTTTGGGGAATGCATATCCAAATCCTTTTAATAATAATGTTGTTTTGCCCATCTCACTGCAGGAATCGGGGGATGTGCATTATTCAATTTATGATATTCGGGGACACCTGATCAGTTCAGGAGTAAATAGATTTTTAGATAGAGGTAAAAAGAATATTTATTGGGATGGCACTGACAGAGACGGGAAATCGGTCTCTGCGGGCACTTACTTTTTAAAAGTGAAAAACGAAGATGCATCAATAACTAAAAAAATTGTTTACCTGAAATAATGAAAATAATTAGGACACATCTGACCTTAATTCTATTGGCCACAACACTGGGCTGCAAGGAAGACGTAGAAAAAAATGATGGTATCATTGATGAAGAAGGGATTGAAGTTTCACAGTGGGAACAGGTTTGGGCAGATGAGTTTGATGGTGAAACAATTGATGAGTCGAAGTGGAATAAACTTCGGTGGCGGCCAGGCTGGGTCAACAATGAACAGCAGGCCTATACAGAACGTGATACCAATTTATATCTTGATGATGGGAACCTTGTTATCCAGGGCCTGATCGAGCCTGGATATTATGGGACTGACTATACAGGAACAGCCTACAATTCAGATTATACATCGGGAAGAATGAATACCGATGATAAAGTTTCTTGGACATATGGGCGTTTTGATATCCGGGCAAAACTCCCTAAAGGCAAAGGTTCCTGGCCTGCCATTTGGATGCTGGGTGAAAATATCTCTACAGTTGGCTGGCCAAATTGCGGGGAGATCGATATCATGGAACATGTGGGTTTTGATGATGGGCGAATCCATGCATCTATTCACACAGAAGATTATAACCACATGAATAATACTCAAAAGTCTGGATCCACATTTACAGAAACAGCAACTGACTCTTTTCATGTCTATTCTTTGGAGTGGTCTCCAACCTATTTACGTTATTTAATAGATAATGAATCTTATTTTTTCGTATACAATGCCAGCAATGGGGATTTGGCAAAATGGCCCTTTGATGAGCCTCAATATATTATTTTGAACCTGGCTATTGGCGGAGACTGGGGCGCAGCCCAGGGAATTGATCCCAGCGCATTTCCTATGAAAATGCTGGTGGATTATGTCCGGGTGTATAAGATGTCCGAAAATTTTAATAATGTTCAGGTTACATTTCAGGTTGATATGAAAAATAAAACTGTAAATGGAACGGGTGTGTGGCTCTCCGGCGGGAGTATAAGTTCCGGACAGCCAGGTGGTTTACAGATGCAGCCCGTAGATGATACAAACATATGGGAAACCACATTGGCACTCCCACCGAATTCAAGTTATACGTATAAATTTAGGAACGGTTTTTATCCAGATACTTGGTCAGGGGGATGGGAATCCTTATCTGGCGAATGTGGCATTGGGCAACATAATGACAGATCCCTCTCAGTTAGTATCTCAGATACGACTTTGCAGGCTGTCTGTTTTGGGGAATGTATAAAATGCGAGGAATAGTATTAGGTTTTTTATTAATTAACATTGGATTTTCTCAAGGTTTTCTCCATGTGGAGAATGGGCAGATCGTGGAAGGCAACGGCGAACCTATATTGCTAAGAGGATTTGGATTGGGAGGCTGGCTTGTCCCAGAAGGATATATGTTGCATAATCAGGCTTGGATAGATGGTTTTGAATCACCAACACAGATCGAAGCACATGTAGAGTCACTTGTTGGTACTGAGGTAGCCGCAGAATTCTGGGCTCTTTATAGAGGTAATTATGTAGCCCAAGTAGATATAGACCAGATTGCGGAATGGGGCTTTAATCACATAAGAATACCGTTTCATTATAAACAGTTTTACAATTCTTCCGATATAATGCCGATAGGTTATTCAATCGTGGACTCGCTTTTATCTTGGTGCGAACCATATAACATGTATATCATTTTGGATATGCACTGTGCCCCAGGCGGTCAAAATGGAGGCCCTATTAGTGACAGTGATGGTACAGCGCGTTTATGGTTAGAAGAGGAGAACAAAGCTCTCACAATTCAAATTTGGAGCGAAATAGCTGACTATTATTCTGAAGATACATTGATAGGTGGGTATGATCTGATTAATGAGCCTGTGCTGCCATCCGGTGTTAGCCTAGAAGAGTTTAAACAGTTATACATAGATATAACTGATGCGATTAGAGAAGTAGACAACAATCATATTGTATATATCGAAGGAAACTGGTATGGTACAGATTTTTCAGGTCTCACACCTCCTTGGGACGATAATATGTCTTACTCTTTCCACAAATACTGGGGAGAGACATCCCTTGGGACTATTCAGTCTTACATCAGTATGAGTAATCAATATGATATCCCTCTTTGGATGGGAGAGAGTGGTGAGAATTCTAATCACTGGTATTATGAGGTTTTCACTCTATTGGAAGATAATAATATTGGTTGGAATTTTTGGACACATAAGAAAGTAGCAAAGATCTCAAGTCCTTTTTCCGCTGTTGTCACGCCTCAATATCAGACACTTATTAATTACTGGAGTGGTAATGGGTCTCAACCGTCTGCTATTTACGCAGAAGCTGCACTTATTGGATTTGCTAATAGTTTAAGGCTCGAGAATTGTGATATTTTGCCTGGGGTGATTGCTTCACTCACTGATCCGGAATATGGTGAAGTATCTAAACCCTATTCTGCTCACAGTATTCCTGGGATCATTCCTGCAGTGGAATATGATATTGGAGCATGGGGTCTATCATATACGGATAGTGATTATTATAATAATGGTGATGGTAACTATAATGATGGTTGGTCATTCAGAAATGATGGAGTGGATATAGAGGCAAATGGAGATTCTGATGGATTACCTTATAATGTAGGATGGACAGATGCTGGCGAATGGTTGAAGTTTACTATACAGGATGTGACTCCTGGAACTTATGATCTAAAGATAAGAGTCGCTGCTCCATCATCCGGAGGAATATTCTTCGCGCAATTAAATGGTGCAAACCTGGGTGTCATTGATGTTCCCAGTACAGGAGGATGGTCTGAATGGCAGAATATGGTTATCCCGAACGTTGAAGTTTCAAGTGGAGAACAAATTTTAAAGATACAAATCGTACAAGCAGGTTTTAATATAGAACGGATCATATTTGAATCCGTGAACAACTCCATTGATGACCCTGTGATCCTAGAACAGTTTATGCTTGGTGATCCTTACCCGAATCCTTTCAATCCAAGTGTAATGATGGATTTGACCAATCATGAACCAAGTGAATACACAATTTCAATTATCAATTTGAAAGGGGAAAAAGTTTATCACAAATCACTGGGAGTACTTGAGCCGGGAAATCATTCAATGAAATGGAATGGGAATAATCTGTTGGGAAAGCCATCAACTAGTGGCATTTATTTTTTTGTATTATCAAATTCCAAATACATTGAAAATAAAAAATTGATTCTTTTACGATAGTAATTAATTGATAAAATAGAAAAAAATGTAAAAATGAAAAAAAATAAGGAAGTGCATATTGACACTGTTCATTAAAATTATTTATTTGGGATTAGCATTAATTATTCTATCCCCAGAAATGCTGCATTCTCAACAGTATAAAAATAAAACAATTTCAAGAAAATCAGAAAATATGGTAGCAGAAATGACACTCGATGAAAAAATTGGTCAAATGACTCAAGTAGACCATCGTTACCTGGAACAAAAATCAGATATTAAAACTTATTACCTGGGATCTTTGCTCAGCGGCGGAGGGTCAACCCCAGATACAAATAATCCAAGATCCTGGGTTAGAATGTATAACGAATACCAAGATTTCGCATTAGATACACGATTAGCAATACCTCTTATTTATGGTATAGATGCTGTACATGGGCACAATAATGTTTACGGTGCAACTATTTTTCCTCATAATATCGGACTTGGATGTTCAAATGATGAAAAACTCGTTCAAAAAATATCAGAAGCAACAGCTCGAGAAATACGTGCAACTGGACTAGACTGGACATTTGCACCGTGCCTCGCAGTATCCCAAGATGAAAGATGGGGACGGACTTTCGAAAGTTATTCTGAGAATACAGAGATAGTAACTCGATTGGGCATTGCAAGCATTAAGGGATACCAGGGTAATAATTTAGATAACTCCAATTCAGTTCTTGCATGCGCAAAGCATTATGTTGGAGATGGAAACACAATATTTGGCACAGGTATCAATGGAGGTATTGACCGTGGTGATGTACTTGTAGACGAAAAAGAATTACGTTCTAAATACATAAAACCATTTCGTAGTGCTGTGGAAAATGGAGTGGGCAGCATCATGATCTCCTATAATAGTTGGCAATCAAAAAAACTTCATGGGCATAGTTACCTGATTAATAATATTCTGAAAAATGAGCTTGGATTTTCGGGTTTTGTGGTCTCAGACTGGGCGGCAATAGATGACATCGATGAAGATTATAAAACTTCAATTATTACCGCAATCAATGCTGGCGTAGATATGGTAATGGTACCTGGGGAACATAGTAATAAGAGTCATTCTTATATTGAATTTATCAACCTATTAAAGGAATCCGTTCTTGAAGGTTCAGTGAGCATAAATAGAATTGATGATGCGGTCTATAGGATCCTAAAAATAAAGTATTCTATGGGTTTATTTGAGAAGCCATTAAAAGATTATAAAAAGCTTAATGAAGTAGGTTCTTCAAAAAATAGAGAGCTAGCCAGAGAAGGTGTTAATAAATCGGTAGTACTTCTTCAAAATAATAATATTTTACCTATTTCAAAAAAAAATAAAAGTATATTAGTTGCCGGTGAACACGGTCATGACCTGGGTTACCAGTGCGGTGGTTGGTCCATTAGTTGGCAGGGCGGTTCTGGAAATACAACAATTGGTACTACAATTTTGGATGGCATTAGAGACAACATTGGCAATCATAGCAGTGTAACATTTTCCAAAAATGGAGATGATGCCAATGATCATGATATCATCATAGCGGTTGTTGGTGAAACACCGTACGCAGAGATGAAAGGCGATAGTGAATCACTTGAATTATCTAACAAAGATAAATTACTGTTAGAAAGATTAATAAAAACAGGAAAGCCGATCGTACTGATTTTGATTTCGGGGAGACCTATGATCATTACACCTTATCTTGAACATGTAGATGCTCTGCTAGCTGCTTGGCTTCCAGGCACAGAAGGGAGCGGTGTAGCAGATTTACTTTTTGGTGATGTTTCGCCCACTGCAAAACTCAGCTTTTCGTGGCCCCGAGATATGAGTCAGATACCCATTAATTACGGTGATAAGACTTATGATCCTCTTTTTCCACTGGGCTACGGTTTGACATATTAGATCCCATTTGTGGAACTACATAAGTACATCTCGTTTTGAAGCAACTGGCTATCTTTGTCTTTTACGCTAGTAATAAATTCTTAAAATAATAAAAAGGTGAAAAAATGAAAAATAGTACTTTAATATTTTTCCTTTTATTAGGATATCTTAAAAGTGAAAGTCTTCTTCAACTTGAAAATGGAAAAATCCAAAACTATGAAGGTCAGATTGTAAATCTGAAGGGCTGTAATCTAGGTAATTGGCTCCAGTTGGAAATGTGGATGCTTGGTTATGCCGATAAAGGTTATGCTGACCAATATGAATTTATTAAGACATTAGAAGATCGCTTTGGGAAACAAGATTCTGAAGATTTAATGGATATATATCGTTCTAACTGGATCAAAAATAGTGATTTTGATATCATCAAATCATTTGGGATGAATACAGTCCGACTGCCATTTGACTACAAATTATTAATGGGCTCTGACAGTGAGCCATTCTCCCTAAAGAAGGATGCCTGGGAGTGGTTAGATCATACAATTAAAATGGCTAAAGAAAGAGATCTATATGTGATCTTGGATATGCATGGTGCGCCGGGAAGGCAAAGTGGAATGGATCATAGCGGCAGAGTGGGATACAATAAACTATGGTCGAACAAGGCGTACCAAAAACAAACAGCATGGCTGTGGAATCAGATCTCAAAGCGTTACAAAGATGAGCCTACAGTTGCAGCTTACGATCTGTTAAATGAGCCGTGGGGCAGCAATGAAAAGAACCTTAAAAAAGTGGTTCTTAAATGTTATGAGGCAATAAGAGCAAATAATGATAATCATATTGTAATTTTTCCAGGACATACAAGCGGAATTGATTTTTATGAAAATATTCGATCTGTTAATCTTGATAATGTTATTTATACAATGCATTTTTATCCCGGACTTTTTGGATGGGGATCTCCAGAGCCATATGTACATACCCAATTTATAAAGGAAGGACTTCCGATATGGAAGAAAAAAATGGAATCATTTAACAGCCCACTTTTAATTGGTGAGTTCAATGTTGTTCTTAATAAAGCAGGTGGGGGTGAAATGATGCGCCGCTATTATGATTATTATGAATCTTTGAATTGGCCTGCTACCATGTGGTCTTACAAGGTCTTAAATGAAAAAGGAGGTATCGGAGATGGTTCTTGGGGAATGGTTACAAATGAAAATACCTTAATAAACATAAATATTTCTAAAGCTAGTAACAGTGAGATTCAAAACTGGTTTGAATCATTTGGTACAATGGAATATTCAATTAACGAAGATCTCAGGTATTGGTTAACAACTAGCGATCAAACAACTCCATTAGCGTCTTTACCGGCTAAACCTCCTGCTTTGTTGAAACCTCCTGGCGAAGATCCTTTACCTTCTCCATGGGCAGTGAAAGATATCGGTCGTTCGATAAAAGGTGGACAAACAATTGAACCAAATGATTGGACCTTTTATGGCGGTGGTAATGATATATGGAATACAGAAGATCAGTTTAGATTTGCGTACCGGAAAATTGAAGGTGATTTCAGTTTTTCCGTCAAGGTAGACTCTTTGAAAAATACACACCCCTATGCGAAAGCTGGAATAATGGTACGAAAAAACTTGAATAAAAAATCAGCTCATGGAATTATAAATGTTTTTCCTAGTGGGGGTACAGAATATGGATACAGGGAGAAAAATGGTCAAGTTATGAAAGCTAAATCAGGTCCTACGCTAGATTCGTCTAACCAAAATATCAAAGTTGAAAAAATAAAAGAATATGTCTATTTTTACGTTAATGATAAAAATGAATGGGTTAAAATTGGGGAATTAAATATTAAAAATTGGGGTAAATCCATATATATTGGCCTAGCAACGTTAAGCCATGATAACACTCAATTAACTACTGTAACGTACAATAATATTCATTTAAGTAATTAACACGAAAACTAAATTGCCATTGCAATAAGTGTTTATCATATGAATATAACAGGCCTACTCGTACTATTTTTATCCTTTACCTTAACTTGTTTTACTTTTCTTTCTTGTGATAAAAATAATAATATTTCAGATAAACTCCCGCTAGAGTTTGAAGATACAACTGTGGTACAAATACATGGTCTATTACAACAAAACGGTAATAAAATTGTAGATAAAAATAATGAACCAGTTTCTTTTGCTGGGAATAGTTTTTTTTGGAGTAATGACAATTGGGGTGGTGAACGATACTATAAAGCTGAAGTTGTTTCGTGGCTTAAAGATGATTGGAAGACGACCATCGTTAGGGCAGCAATGGGTGTTGAAGATCCTGGCGGTTATCTTGATAATAAAACTGCAAATAAGAACCGAGTAAAAACCATTGTAGATGCTGCAATAGATGAAGGAATTTATGTTATTATTGATTGGCATTCGCATCATGCTGAAGACTATACCAATGAAGCTGCGTTATTTTTCCAGGAAATGGCAAATCTATATGGTGAATATGATAATGTAATTTATGAAATATACAATGAGCCTCTCGATATATCCTGGAGCACCATCATTAAACCTTATGCTATCTCAATTATTGCTGCCATACGTTCAATTGATCCCGATAACCTTATTGTTGTGGGAACACCTGAATGGTCCCAAAGAGTTGATCTTGCTGCAGCTGACCCTATCACCGGCTATTCCAATATTGCTTATACTTTGCATTTTTATTCTATACATCACCAACAATGGTTACGCGATAGAGCTAGTGCAGCGCTGGAAAGCGGCATCGCTCTTTTTGTCACTGAATGGGGCTCAATTGGGTACAGTTTAGTGGATTCTGAAGCAAACGAATGGATGGCCTGGTGTTTTACAAATAAAATCAGCCATTGTAACTGGGCTGTAAACGATAAAGAAGAAGAGTGGTCTATTTTAATTCCTGGTGCAAGTACAACCGCTGGCTGGTCTGATGATGATCTTACAAAAGCGGGAAAACTAGCAAGAAATATTATTCGGAATTGGCCAGAATGAATGGATAAAATCCAGCTGACTTTTTATATTCATTACTGCAAAATAATAGGCAAAATAATATCAATCTGATAAAGTATGAAAAAAATAATATACATAATATCATTATTTCAATTAGTTTTCGGGCAAACCATTCAGATTAATGAAATTGTATCCACTAATGGTACTGTTTTATATGATGAAGATGGTGATACACCGGATTGGTTTGAATTATATAATACCAGCGGGCAGGAAATAAATTTAAATGGTTACGGGATTTCTGATGATCCTAGTGATCTCTCTATGTGGGTTTTCCCATCTATAGTTCTTGAGCCAAATGGTTTTCTTGTTATCTTTGCTTCTGATAAAAATAGAAAAGATCTGGTTGTAGAATGGGATGCAGTAATTAACTGGGGAGATTCTTGGTCTTATTGGCCGGGGACAAGCGCACCTATTTCAAATTGGGACGATCCAGGAACAGCTATAAGTAATTGGTCTACGGGACCAAGCGGTTTTGGGTATGGGGATAATGATGATAATACAGAATTATCTCAGATCATTTCTGTGTTTGCCCGTAAAACCTTTCAAATAGATGACCCCACAATGATTACAAAAGCTCTTTTTCATATTGACTATGATGACGGTTACATTGCCTATCTGAACGGAGAGGAGTTTAGTCGCAGAAATATGGGAGCACCAAATAGCCAGGTATACTATAATGAGACTACAACAGGTCTTCACGAGGCTGAGATATATGCAGGCGGTTTTCCGGAAGAAATATCAATTGATCTGAATGAGTTTCCTTTTGTTCCCGGTGATAACACACTGGCTGTTGAGGTTCATAATTATAATACTTCATCATCCGATCTGAGCTGTATTCCTTTTCTCACTTTGGGCTATAATTCAGAAATAGATAATGCAACAGAGCCTCATCAATTAATGGTATTACCTAGCTCCTACCTGCATACAAATTTTAAGTTAAGTTCAAATGGCGATGATTTAATATTATCTGATCAAGATGAGAATGTCATCGATTCTATTTTCACTGGCGCGTTAGAGACAGACATGTCTTTTGGCCGATATTTCGAAAGTAGTTCCTGGGTATTGTTCGCTGAACCTACACCAGGTTCTTCAAACTCAACATCATCCTATGCCGGTGCGCTATCGCCTATTGAGTTTTCAATGGCATCAGGTTTTTATAACCAGAGCCAGATCTCAGTTGAGTTGAGTACATCTGATGAATCCGCCACAATACATTTTACCACGGATGGTACTACACCAGCCATGGATGATTTTAATTATGAGTATTCTATTCCACTGACCAGTACGACAGTAATCAGGGCACGGGCATTTTTGAACAGCTGGTTGCCATCAGAAACGGAATCTAAAACATATATTTTTGGTGAAGACGAAGCAGAAGATTTGCCTGTAGTGTTTCTTTCAACAGACCCAAGCACCTTTTTTGATGAAGATACCGGAATGTATGTTATGGGGCCTAATGCAAGCGGAGACTTTCCTTACTTTGGAGCAAATTTTTGGGAAGACTGGGAGCGTCCCATCCATTTTGAGATACTTGAAACTGATGGCTCAGGTTACGCAGCCAACGCAGGTGCTAAGATATTTGGTGGTTGGAGCCGGGCATTCCCTCAAAAATCTCTATCCATTTTTTCCAGAAGTTATTATGGACCCAGTACTTTTGATTACGGCCTATTTCCCGATTCTGGAATTGACAGTTACGAAGCATTTATACTACGTAATTCTGGGAACGATTGGGAATCCTCCATGCTACGAGACGGATTTATTACCAGTTTAACCAATGACCTAAATATAGATCACCAGCAGTACCGCCCTGCAGTATTATACTTAAATGGGGAATTTTGGGGAATACAAAATATCCGTGAGAAAGTGAATGAACATTTCCTTGCATCTCATCATTTGATCAATGCTGAGAATATTGATTTGCTCGATATTCAAGGAGTCAACGAAGAGAATATTGTTCATGGTACAAATATAGATTATGTGAATCTTTTAGATTATCTTCAAAACCAAGATATGGGAGATCTCATTGTTCAAAACGCACTAAAAAACTGGATTGATATTGAGTCCTACATGAGTTACCAGGCATTTCAGATCTTTATTGATAACCGAGACTGGCCAGGGAATAATATTAAATTTTGGAGAGACCACCGGGTTGGAGGAAAATGGCGCTGGATATTATATGACACAGATTTTGGATTCAGCATTTGGGAATCCAACGCCTACACATATAATACCCTTAGTTTTGCCCTGAATCCAAACGGGCCAGGATGGCCTAACCCACCATGGAGCACTTTTTTATTCAGAAGAATGATGGACAATGATCATTTCAGGCATTCATTTATAAATATTTACTGTGATTTACTGAATACTGTTTTTCAACCAAATTATCTTATAAGCCACCTTGATTCAATAGCCAATAATATTGAAGATATTATTCCTATCCATCGAGCTAGATGGTATAATAACGGCAATTGGCCTAATTCTACTGTCAACTGGCAAAGTAGAATTAATACAATGGAAAATTTTAGCAATAACAGAAGGTCTTATGCTATTAACCATATTCAGAATCAATTTGACCTGCCAAATATTGCTCAGGCATCCCTGAATATTGTTCCTGAAGGGGCTGGTTCAATCCAGCTCAACACCTTAAAGATTATAGAATCAGGCTGGAATGGCTACTATTTTCCAACAATTCCAATTGAAGCCAGGGCAATTCCAAATGAAGGGTTCCAATTCAGTAGTTGGCTGCAATTCCCAGATTCAAATGCAACAATCCATGTACAGGTTACAGACCCCTTTACACTGACTGCGGTGTTTATCCCTACAAACCTCAGTTCAGGTACTACAGTAATTAATGAAATAAATTATAATTCCAGCGATGATTACAACTCGGATGATTGGGTAGAATTGATCAATCCAGGGGAGACAGAAATAGATATTTCAGACTGGATATTAAAAGATGATGACAACAGCCATGGTTACACTATTCCTGATGAGACGGTTATCCAGCCCAACAACTATTTGGTTCTTGCCAAAGATATGGATCTATTCAGCTCCAGCTACCCTGATATTAATAATGTCATAGGCCCCTTTGATTTCAGCTTAAGTGGAGGCGGTGACCAGGTTAGAATCTTTGATAATGCTGGCGTATTAATCGACTCTGTCCAATATGATGATGGAGATCCATGGCCAGTAGAACCGGATGGGAATGGTCCCACTCTGGAATTAATCAATCCTACTTTGGATAATTTGCTATCTGAATCCTGGGCTGCATCTACAGATAATGGCACTCCGGGTGCTCAGAACAGCACTTACGATAATTTATCTTCAGATTTAAAATTTATCTTTCCGGAAAAAATTCACCTTTACCCATCTTATCCAAATCCGTTTAACCCCACAACGACCATTTCATTTGATATTCCAAATACCGTAGTAGGGAGGATGAATGCATCATCTTTACATGTATTCAACATCAAAGGAGAATTTGTAGAAACGTTGATAAATCAAGCAATCAAACCGGGTAAGCACAATATCCAATGGCATCCCACAAATATTTCTTCAGGTGTTTATTTTCTTCAATTTAAATATGGAGAAGAAGTAATAACTCAGAAAATTACATTTATGAAGTAAGGGAATATTATCTTATAAAAAACAATCCAGTTAAAAACTGATCTGTAAAAATATTGTTGGGGTGATTCCGAACATAGCAACATCCGTCATGGTGAGCTCGGATGTGTACGGATTGTACCTTTTGTGGCTAATATTATTTTGGTCATATAAATTATAGATTGAAAGTCCGGTGTGAATTTTAGCAATTGAGACCACCCATATTTTTGAAAGGCTCACATCTAGATGATGAATAGATGGAAGCCTTGATTGATTTCTGTCTGATGAAATTATAATTTGGAGATTTTCAACATTGATATTTTCAGAGTCTGTATAAACATGTCCTGATGCGAAAACCCAATTTGCAGTCATTTCCCAAGAACCAATATTGGTCATGAATACAGATTTAAATTCTTGAGTTTTATCATGGTCACTCAAGAATGATTTACCATTATTCAATTTTGGAAAATTATATTGTGTTTTGTTTTTTTGATAGGTTAACCATCCGGTGATGGGTCCTTTTCGTTTTCTTAATATAATTTCAATACCATTAGCTTTTCCGCTGCCTTGATGAATAAGAGACCGGTCATTTTTTAGAGCCATAATTGGAAAAGAAGATTCTTTGAATTGGACTAAGTCATCCATGGAACGGTAGTAAAACTCACCGGTTATAGTGTAATCAGAAAAATCCCAATTCAGTCCGAAATGAGTGTTTAAAGAAGAAATATTTGGAATCTCTTCAGAAGAAAGGACCCACATTCCTTGGCTACCGCGAGTGGTATTATATCCAGAAAGACGGTGAATAAATTGGTAATGTTTACCAATGAATGATTCTACTGTGATGTTGGGAGATATTTTATTGATCACTGATAGGCGCGGAGAAGTATAAAATCCCACTCGTTCTGAAAAATAAGATACTCTTAGCCCAGATTGAATAACCCACCGGGGGGAAGGGACCCATAGATCCTGAATATAAAAAGAATGTAAAAAACCATTTTGTTCTATGGATGATTTATTAGAAATCAATCCATCCATTTTGTGATCATAAAACATAATATCGTAAAATGTTTCATCAATACCTGACTCGATTTTGTGGTTTTCGAATCCCACGTATCGATGGTGGAGTTTTATAGATCTATCCTGTAATGTATTTTCTTCGTTTACAGATCCGATCAACATACGGATATTGTTTACATCGGCAGAGTCTTTTGAATCATAAGAACTGGAATAGTCATAATTCGATAGGGTGATTTGAGTGTCAGATTCGTGGTTCCATTTGGAAGAAAGATTTAAGGCTGTCCCACTATTCTTCCATTCGGTACTTCCTTGTGTATAGGAAGAGTCATAACCAAGAATAGTAGAGAATCCAAAATATTCCCTGCTTTCGCGAATGGAATCCATTCCAGTTGTACTTGTCAAAGTAAATCGATGATTGGGTGTCGCCATGAATGAGAATCGATTCATGAAATCATAATAAGAAAATTGTGGGGAATATGTTGATGTTTGCTTTTTCTCTATATCTGCGCTTTCACCAATGAGATTAAAATTGTCATCTCCTGTAACATATGCTTGAATTGATTCATAAAGTTCTGTCTGAAAAGTTGATGTGGTGGAATTCCTCAAGTTAAAGATCCAACTTCCCCTTGAAAGGATCGGTATCTCTCCGGATACACCCTGGCTCATCAAGTTTCCATAAATTGAGCCATGGGGTTTTAGGCTGTTCCCATTCCGGCTTGTCAGTTCGATCACACTTGAAATTCTGCCACCATACTGCGCAGGAAATCCGCCCTTATAAACCTGAACATCTTTGATAGCATTGGCATTCACACCACTCACAAATCCGAATAAATGACCGGTTTGATACAGTGGCATACCATCCAGTAAAATCAGGTTTTGGTCCGGTGTACCACCGCGAATATTTAATCCGGATGTGCCCCCCAAACCCAATTGAATTCCGGGGAGTAGTTGAAGTGACCGGAAAATATCAACTTCCCCCAGGTTAGGCAAAGTCGAAATGTGACGTGGTGAAAAAGAGATTTGGCCCGGTGAATTTGACCGATCCATGAATTCTCGGGTTGTCCCCATAATAGAAACAGTTTCAGTAGTAAGTACTTTTGGTGATATAAAAATTTCTTGGAAAATATTTTCATCTTTTGGGAAAAGGAGATACGTTTTTTTAGTTTCATATCCAATGTACGAAATGTTTAAGGTACAAGAGCGAGTAGAAATATTAAGAATAGAAAACGAACCATCATTTTGGGAAATATCACCGATCATTAATTCCGGAATAAATACATTTGCGAACGGAATGGGTTCACCTGTTTCTTTGTCTAGAGCTCGACCGGAAACGGCGAAACGAAAAGGAGTGATTGGATTAAATACAGTAAATTGATTCCCCGTTTGTTTCCACACTAGATTTGAAGTGTAAAGGATTGCACCAACTGCTTCTTCCTGAGTGCAAGATTTACATTGTGCAGAGATGGGTGTGTTTACAATATCATCAGGGAATACAATAGAGACCCCATGATCATCGATCAGATCCTTTAGTGCGGTTTTTAGCGGTCTGTTAAGAAACTGGAAAGATATTGAATCTGGTTTTGAAACTGAAAAAGCCGAACTCAAGAATAGGAGCCCGGTTAAAAAATATTTAAATGGGTTGTTTAGCTTAGAAGATAGTGCACGTATCACCGTTAAATTTAAACTCATGTTGAGTCAATAATGAAATAGTGCTCAATACTGTATTTAAATCCTTTGCGTCGATGACGCCAGTGACTGTGATATCAGAGAAGGAAGGATTGGCAAATTCAAATGAGATGCCAAAAGTGCGTTCAATTTCTTCACAAACTTCTGATAAGGGCGTTTGTTCGCAAACGAGTTTTTCATGCATCCAGTCTGGATAATTAGTGTAGGAAATGTTTTGAAGATTCTTTTCATCAAATTTAGAATCAACTTTGATCATTTGTCCCTTATGGAGAATAACAGATTTTGAATCATTGGAGACTTTTACAATCCCCTCATTTACTCCCACTTCAAAACCATCTTCTCTTGAACGAACATTAAAAGATGTCCCTAGAACAGTCACTTGTCCTTGATTTGTCTGAATTACAAAAGGGGTATTCCCATTTTGAACATTAAAATATGCTTCACCAGTCATGGCGAGTGAACGATGATCAGTATTAAAGTCTTTTTTATATTTTATCTGACTTCCTGCATTTAGTCTAATGGTTGATCCATCAGGCAATTCAAGGGTTCGGAAGTCAGTTGTTTGAGTCATAAAGGTTTCTGTTGTGAGTGAATCATATGCAATCGGTAATGCAAAGATTAATGCAAGCCCCAAAGCAACAGCATAGGTAATGCGTGGTTTGAACTTTGATAAAAATCTCTGTGCCGGAGGAGCGAGGCGTTGTTGATCTTGATTTATATCTTTATCCATATCAGAAATATCCATGTGCTGGGAAAGTCGCATCCAAACGGCTTCTTTATCAGGCGGCGATGGCAATTCAACTTGAGCGCTACGCTCCCAAATCAATTTTTGTATATCGTCTAGTTTTTTCATTTCTATTTCTCTCTGGATTCTAAGAATCGTATCTTATCTACGTTACAACAAAATAACGTCGAATTCCTTAAAAATACTCATAAATAATTCTTTAAATTTTTCTTTAATACTTTAAGTGCTCGGTAGATTTGATTTTCTACAGTTCTCACACTTAAGCCCAACAATTCGGCAATTTCAGGATTCGATTTACCTTCTATACGGCTCAGAATGAAAATATTCCTACATTTATCCGGCAATTTATCATTCACCACTCTTTGAATTTCTTCTTGCAGCATGGTTGCCTGATTTACTGCTTCAGGATCATCAAAGTGGGATTTTCCAAATTCAGGGAGCAAATCCTCATGACGGTGCCTAACTTCCATGTGGCGAAAATGATCATAACAAAGATTAGTGCTAATGCGGGCAATCAGTGAAAAAAATGATTTTTCAGGTTGAATAGATTCACGGTTACGCCAAACCCGTAGAAAAGTCTCCTGGGTAATGTCTTCGGCGAGATCTCCATCTTGAACCCTGTAGGCGACGAATCGAAATAGGGTATCATGAAAATCAAAAAAAAGCTGATTAAAAGCAGTCTTATCTGAATTTTTGATACCTTGAAGTAGAATTTGTTCCTGTTCTGCCATAGTAAAAAGGGTCAAAATTTAACGGGACTTGATGATGATAAACAGGACTGGATGAAAAATTCAAGTCCCCGAAATGACAAGGAGGATAAGAAGGAATAAGGTTGTCTTGGGATAAAATTCCGAGGACTTGTAAGATTTGTAATGCATCAATACATTGAATGGTTCCATCTTTTTATTTACTCTTGTATTTTCACAAATGAACTTTGATGCTAAAAGAGTCCGTCTGATGAATAGAGAATATCGTTCATTTATTTGAAAAATGATTTTATCAAAATATTTTTATGATAACATGTTCATTTTTGAACATACTTTTGATGTCTCTTTGGATTACAACCATCCAGAATCAGGTCAAATATCTATTTTTTTGAGAGAGATTAGATCTAATCCATCAAAAAGAAAACCTTATCTTCTTTATCTTCAAGGTGGCCCTGGTTTTGAATCACCCCGACCCATTACAAAATCCGGATGGATCAAAAAAGCTTTAAATCGGTATGATATCCTATTGTTGGACCAACGGGGAACAGGCCGAAGTACTCCTGCTAATTTTCAAACGATTGGCGATTGGGGTCCAAAAAAACAAGCAGGATATTTACAGCATTTCCGGGCAGACAATATCGTAAATGATGCTGAATTTATTCGCAATAAAATGATAGGTGATAAACCGTGGTCTATTTTGGGACAAAGTTTTGGTGGATTCTGTGCATTGAATTATCTTTCTTTTCATGCTAGTGGGCTAAAGGAAGCCTTGATCACCGGTGGAATTCCACCACTTATAGCTCACCCGGATGATATTTACAGACAGACCTATAAGCGGGTAAAACAAAAGAATCTGAATTTTTTTAACATTTTTCCCAATGCCCAGGACAGGGCGTGCCGGATCGCTGACATAATTCAAAAAACAAGCCCAGAACTTCCCAATGGTGATAAATTAACGATTGAACGATTTCAACTATTAGGACTTCAACTGGGGTTTCATGACGGATATGCTAACCTGAATTATCTTTTTGAAAATGCCATTTCCAATGAAAAATTATCCTATTCATTTTTAAAAGGGCTTATGGGGCTCCAAAGTTTTGATACAAATCCATTTTTTACTATTTTGCACGAAGCCTGCTATGCGCAGCAGTTTTCAACAAATTGGTCTGCTGAAAGAATACGTGGTGAATTTCCAGAATTTAATCCAAATTCTCGTGATCCATTTTTACTCACTGGTGAAATGCTTTATCCTTGGATGATGGACCAATTTCAGACGCTCGCACCTTTTAAAGAAGCAACGCAAATTTTGGCAGAAAAAAATGATTGGCCTTTACTTTATGATTCAACTGCTTTATCCAATATAGATGTTCCTATTGTGGCGGCTGTTTATACAAATGACATGTATGTTGATAAGGATTATTCTTTAGATTCAGCTGAATCTATAAAGGGAATTCAGCTTTGGGAAACAGATGAATTTGAGCACAACGGACTCCGGAGTCATGGTGAAAATGTGCTATCAAATCTTTTTCAACTGCTGGACTAACAAATTCGAAATACTGATTTAAATTACAGGATATGCTGAAACAAACATTTAATTGGTTCTTATATATTGGGGGGATTCTTACCCTGATTATGTTCATGTCGGGCTGTTCTTTGCTCAAGGGACCGCTGTATCCAGATGTCATATACAATAATCGACAACCCTTAATTTCTGTCACCTATGAATATGGAGAAATTGAAATAAAATTACCGTTGAATTATATTGGTGTCGTTCCAGAAATTATTTCTTTTGAAGTGTATGCTCACGGGGACACAGCTAATCCAATCATATCAATTCTCCAAGAAGCCCCAAGGGTATTTTTTGTTTATCTTCCTCAAGGCGTTCTAGATATTCATAATAAATCTAATATCATCAAGATCATTCCACAGGATACTAACTTTCGACCAGTCAATGTTCGATTTAAAGGTATTCGATTCGGTAGGATCGTATTGCCACCCAAATCAATTCAAATGGGACAATTGATTGTTAATGGAAAGGTATTTCTGAATAAAGATGAAACTCCTTTAGGTGGTGTGGATGTCTCCATCCAAAACTTTGATAATGTTATTAAAGAGACCACGACCAATGATTCGGGATTTTATCAATTATCCGTACCGGGAGAATACAAATATGCCCAGCATCTTCGATTGGTTGCAGGCAATAATATGATCTTTAAACCTTTCAAACAAAAGCTGGATTTTTCTAAAACACTTAAGATGAGATATAATATTGGCATGGGTCCCAATAAAGCCATGGAGGATCCAATCTACCTGACAAATAGAGAGAGTGTCCATTTTAGGGAACAACCTGATATTGGTTCTGAAACACTTTTTCTACTTGGAGCAGGGGAAGCCATTTCAGTTACTCGAGTTACACCAGGAGAATATTACGGATCGATTGAGATTGAAGTTGGCAGTAAGAAAATGGTACAATTGGATGGGTGGGTCAATAGGACGGATGTTTTTCTCCTTGATTTAAATAACGTATTTAAAAAAGAGAGTGGAAATGTTTCGGAATTATAAATGGTTTTTAGGAAGCTTATTGCTGTTGGTCAATTTGTCTGCTCAGGTCAAATTATCTGTGAAAACAATTCCAAAAAAAGTTAATATTATGTTGGATGGAATAAATATTGGGAAATCTCCTATCATAAATGATAGGATCAATCCAGGTGTTCATAAGTTTGAGATTATAAAAAGTGGGTTTGCGCCCATTACATATGATATTTTGGTAAATCCTTCGCAAGCAGTTCATCTTGATTTTTTCATGAACCCGATCTATCAAGTTAAATTCAAAACCCAGGAAAAAGGATTGGTCTTTGAGTTGAATGGTGAACATTTGTGGGATGATCCATTTATTCGTCTAGATCTTGAAGCCGGTGACCATTTTCTGAGGGTATTCAAATTAAATGAGATCATCGATGAACAAACGATTCATGTTGATGAACCGAAAAAATTTAATTATTATTTGAAAAAACCCGTTTCTGAAGAATAGAAGTGAAAAAAATACTACAATATTTCTTGTTCTTTTTTCTGGGATCTCTTTATAGCGCGAATCTTGAATCAACTTTTTTAGTTTTGAATCATTTTGATAAATTTTTACCTAATGCTGATTCTTCACTTATTGAAAATTTTTCTAACTCGAGCTTTGAGTTTGATTCAACATTTAATATTCTATTCGAAGATATCGACAATCATGAAAATCCTGCATCCAGTTACATGAACACTATTAAAGAGTTGGGCGCAAAACATAAGGTGAATTTTATTCTTTGCAATCAGATCAAACATGTGAATGACCGGTTCATGTTGGAAGGGCAATTATTTAATACGCGGTCAGGTGGATTGATTTATCGACGGAAAATTGATTTGACAAATTATATAAATGGTCAAATCAATGAATTGAGCATGTGGGTTGGGAATGTGACTGGCTCCGTTAATGATGAGTGGCAAAAAAACCGCGAATCAATTCTTTTTCGAGGTTCGGAAGACATTGAATATAAAAAAACGCCCATGGGAGCAGCCATGAGGAGTTTAGTAGCACCAGGTTGGGGCCAGGTTTACTCAGATAAAAAGGTTTCTGCAGGTGTCTGGGCTGGTACAGAATCAACGCTAAGTTTAGCTGTCTTGATTAGTTTTTTAAAATACGATGTTGCTGCAAAAAGTTATAAATCGAATTTGAAACTTTATAATGAGACAGATGATGAAAAAGAAGTGGCTAAATACAGAGCAAGTGCTGAAAATAATTGGGATGATCATGTAACATTCAGTGCATTAGCTATTGCTTTCGCTGGTGCCACCGGAACAGGGTGGGTTGCAAACAGTATCCATGCTTGGATCGTTGGACCCCGTGCTTATAAAAATCTTTATCAAAAATGGGATCCGAAATCTCCGAATACAACAGGGTGATTCATGAAATGTCACCGTGGACAATTAATCATCATTCTGGCTTGCCTGGTTGTTTATTCCTGCACAATATTTGAAAAGGATTTTGATAATCCTGTAGATTTTGAAGCCAATGAAGAAAAAGGGATTGGCGCACCTACTCTAGTTTTTTATCCAAAATCACAAACAAAAACAACTTCCGACTCAGTCGTAGTCGGTTCCTTTATTGTATTTAAAGATGATAGTTCTATGGAAGACTTTTCTGGTGTCCATCTCCAAATTATATTCCCAGATTCCTATTTAGAATTAGATACAATCAAACCCGGTCTTTTTATCACTGATACAAGTAATTCAATGCCGTTGTTTACCTATACATTTGATAGTGTAAACACAATTGATATTTATGCCTATTTCCTAGATACACTCAAACCAGATTTATTAGGTACCGGACATTTAGCAGATCTTGTATTTAATCCCACAAGTACTGGATCGGATAGTGTCAGCTACCATTTAAATGCTTGTGAAATGATCGATCATGAGGATAACGTAATTGTTTTAAAGGGAGACCGTGGTGCCGAGGTTATTGTACAATGAAGTGTCTTCACAGGTATCTTCTATATTCTCTAAGCTTAACCCTATTGTCAGGGACCCAATTGTTTTGGGAGGATTTTTCTGATAATATAACTCCACCTGGTTGGGAAATGGAACTTAACTGGCAAGTAGGATCGGTGGGATGGGAAAATCATGTAATTGGTGATCCTTCACCAGGTGCATATTTTTATTGGGCCCCTAGCCTAGAGGATTATGAAAAAGCCATGACCACTCCTGTCATTAATGTTGGAGATGAATCTCAGGTACTCGTAGAATTTTTCTTTGAATTAGATTATTATCAAGCTGGGGGTGCAACCAATGGGCTAAAGATTGAATATTTGAGTGGCGGTAATTGGGTTACAGTATTGAGTTATGAAATTAGTCCATCGGCTGGCGACGTTGATCTTTCTGGAAGGTACGAGTCCTTTAAAGCAGATGTGAATGGAGATTTCCAAATTAGGTGGGTCGCCTATGGAACAAACTCTACTTACATTAACTCATGGGATGTGGACAATATTAGAGTATCAACACTTCCTAAACTTACTTATGTAAATATTGAATCTTCTAATGAAGATCCATCGACTGCTTATGAAGGTACTGATATATCGCTAAAATTCACGGCTGATACGGATTTCGGATCTAATGATCCTTATGTTCAAATAAATGGAACACCATGCACGGTAGATAACTTGGGTGGAACAGATTGGGTCGCCACCTACTCTGTGCAGGCATCCGATCCGGATGGGCCGCTTCAATTCACAATTGATTTTACAGACATCAATGGGGTTGATGGGAAAACAGTAAAAGAAACCACAGATGGATCAACAGTTATTGTTGATAATTCAGATCCACCGACCTTTATGGTTGGTACAGTTACAGCAGCAGGCGGAATTGTGGCACCAGATATTTGGAATTCAACGAATACTGAAATACAACTGGAGGTGAATATCCCTGAAGATTCAGCCGTAACGAGCTTTAGCTATACCATCGGGAATTCTCTTTTATTCAATGGGATGAATGATGAAGTGATAATCTCAGGGATCACTGATTACCAGGCAACAGATGCATTAACCATTGAAGCCTGGATCAAGCCTAATTCCTGGAGTGACTTTGATGGTATTTTAAACTATGCTGCAGATCAGGGCACTTCGGAAGCAGGGTTTGGTTTTGTCTATTTTGCTACAGGTTGGAGATTTTTTTTAAAAACAACGTCAAATTCGATTGATTATATAAATATGGCAGAAGTGTCTACGCCTTCCGGGCAGTGGACCCACCTTGCTGCAACTTATGATGGCCAAAAAGTAAGAATTTATAGAAATGGGTCGGCAATTGATTCCACAGATGCAATGGGGGATATTCAATGGTCGGGAGCACCATCTGATTTTAAACTTGGGAGTTTTACAAAAGATGGTTCTACAGGTTATTTTGATGGCCAAATTGACGATGTGAGAATTTGGAATATTGTTCGTACCGGCGTACAGATCAAAGGATCGAGAGAGACTACTATTGATAAGAATGAGTCGGGATTGGTGGGCTATTGGCAAATGGATGCCGGATCAGGTGGGACAGTCACCGATTCTACCAGTTCAGCAAATCATGGAACAATTAATGGCGCAACTTGGGTAATTGAAGATTCACCATTGAACTTTCAGGCACCCGTTTATGATACAGGTGTGATTGTAGGGTCTGCTTTTCAATTAAGAGGGAGAGCCAACACAAACGATTTTGAGGTGTTTGGGGTAAAAGATACAATAACGGTTGATGATTTAAACGCAGGCATAAAAACAGTTTCAGCAAGCAGTGATGCCTTTGAAGCCATTACAGATTTTGCCCATGAAGAAACAGCACAATTGTCAGCTTTTCTTTTTGATGTAACCGGGAACTATTCATCTGGAGATACAAGTATAACAAATACAGTTATAGATATCATCACCAATTCTCCAACGCCGGTTTCCATTTCTTCAGATAATACATTTTCACATTTAGCAAAAACAGGCGATATAGTTACCATCACCATGGCCTATGATGAGGATGTTAATACCCCGGCAGTCGCGGTAGATGGCAATGATGCAGATGATGTTTCTGATCTGGGCGGTGAACAATTTTCATCAACCTATACTCTGACCGGATCAGAATCGGAAGGTAGTTTATCGTTTTCCATCAATACCACAGACTATCTGGGGAATCCAGGGAGTCATTTGGGATCAACAGATGGATCGACTGTAGTGTATGATAAAACACTTCCAACCCTAAGTCCAGTAAGTATTGCTTCCAATAATGCTGACACTACATGGGCAAAAGCAAATGATTCCATTAGCGTAACCTTTACTTCTAGTGAGAGAATATCTGCTGATTTTGCACTTAGTTTTGATGGAATAGATGATGAAGTAAAAATTACAGGCAGTGGATTTATCTCAGGAAACGAACCTCGCTCAATTAGTGTATGGGCGGATGGTTCTTCTGGAAATATTGTTTCTCTTGGTGATGGAGCGGGAACTTCGAATCAGAGATTTTCAATCTTAATTCCAAGTGATAGAAGAGTTCGTATCATAGGTCAGAATAATGATTGGAATACCAATTATTATTTACCTCAAAACCAGATGACACATCTAGTTGTAACTCATGATGGTTCTACAGTCAAACTGTATGCCAATGGTGTATTTCAAAACCAAATTTCAAAAACATATAATACCGATTCTAGTATGCCTATTATGATAGGCACTAACACAGATGATAGAAATAGCGAATACTTTAATGGAATTATTGATAATATAATAATTACAAGAGACGCATTGTCAATTGCAGAGGTTTCAGCTTTATACAATGGAAGTGATGTAGCATTAGATAATCTTATTGCAAAATTTAATTTCAATGAAGGTAACGGCAGTGTTGCATACGATCAATCGGGTAATGGGAATGATGGTGATTTAACTAATATGGATCTTACTTCCGCTTGGTTTTTCCAGGGGGGCAGTGGCCCTACAGCCACCATTATGAGTCAAGATGCTAGTATATCAACTCTTAATAATGATCAGTTTCGCGCAGATTATACTACAACTATTACAGATCCAGAGGGAGAAGTCCAGTTTGGGATCTCATTTGCTGATCCATCAGGAAATGATGGTGAAACGGTCATCTCGACAACAAATAATAGCCGTGTCATTTTTGATCGTACAGCGCCGGTAGATTTCACTCTCGGGATTGTCACTGCCAATGGCGGAAATGTTGTAGCAAATGCTTGGAATTCTACCAATACAGGGCTGGATGTCACCGTACCGGTTGAAAGTGATACGACTCTTAAAAATGGTTGGATCCAAGTTTGGACAAAGGTTGGAATTAATGCATTTGAAAAATTAGGTGACTCCACAACAATAGCGAATTCAGATGTTGGAACGGATAAGGTGATTTCTTTTACCAGCGAACAGGTGGAAGCCATTACCGGATTTGCCGAAGAGGATACTCTAACTATAAAAGCCATTATGTCTGATCGTCCTGGAAACGAAACCGAGGGAAGCCAAAGTATCAATCGATTGGTTATAGATCAAGTTTTACCGACGGTTTTAAGCTCCCACATAGAATCTAATAATGCAGATTCTACTAAATCAAAGGTGGATAATATTGTTACCATCACCTTTCAAACGGACGAAATAATTCAATCACCATCATCCACGATATCTGGTGGCGCAGCTACGATTACAGATTTAGGAAGCTTTAATTGGTCTGCCGTCTATACCATGACAAATGAAGATGATGAAGGTGTTATTTTATTCACGGTGGATTCGTTGGTGGATGCCCGAGGCAATCCTGCCAGCGGTTTTACGACTTTATCTGATGGTAGCGAAGTTATATTTGACAGGACTAAACCTGAATTGGACCAAGTTCAAGCCCAAACAAATAATACATGGAATAATTTGTGGGCGTTAGAGGATGAATATGCAAGGCTTTATATCAATGCCAGCGAAGATTTACTGTCTATTAATTGTACCTTTAACGGTTTGGTGACCACCGATAATCAATATGGGCCGGATGAATATGACTTAGGATACACTTTTTCCAATACAGACACAGAAGGATTGGTTGCATTTGAAATTGTTTTTGTCGATTCTGCGGGAAATGCAGGGGATACAGTTCGGGCATCTACAGATAATACCTACATTGTTTTTGATAAAACAGCGCCATCAGGTTTTACTGTTGGCAATGTAAGTGCGACTGGTGGAAATGTGGTGGCAACTTTTTGGAATTCAACCAATACTGACTTGGATGTAATTGTTCCCATTGATAGTGATTCGACATTAGACAGTGGCCGAGTTCAAATTTGGGCTAAAGTTGGAGCAAATAATTTTGAAATGTTGGGCAATTCATCTTTTATTCTTTCTTCAGAAGTAGGCGCAACAAAAACCATGTCCATTCCGGGAGATTCTGTCAGAGCAATCACCGGTTATACTGAAAACGATACTCTCATCTTTAACGCATATATTTTTGATATTCCCGGTAATGAGATGGAAGGTATAAAAAGCACCACAACATTATTAATTGATGAAACACCACCCTCATTAATAAGCGCATCCTATGAATCAAACTTTTCTGATTCTTCTTTGGCTACGGTGGGGCATATAGTCACTTTGATTTTTGAAACAGATGTAGAAATTCAAACTCCATCAGCAACAATTTCGACACAAAATGCTATCATGTCTGATCTCGGTAGCAATCGATGGTCAGCATCATACGAAATGCAAGATGGTGATACGGAAGGTGTTATCCCATTCCAAATTGATACGCTAACAGATTCTAGAGGAAACCCGACGGTTGGTTCCAGTACTACCACGGATGGAACAGATGTAACCTTTGATAATACACAGCCCACATTAAACCCAGTAACCATTTTATCCGATAATTCAGATACGGAGTGGGCCAAAGTAGGTGATACTGTTACCGTGACCTTCACCGGTGAAGAAACTCTTATATCACAAACCGCTTCAATTGTAACACAATCAGCAGCCATTACAGATTTGGGAGGTCAGGTTTATACTGCAAAATATAAAATGACGGAATCAGACTCGGAGGGAGAAGTTGCTTTCGAAATTATTGTGACAGATCGACTAGAAATAGATAGTGACCCTGTGACACAAACAAATGATGGTACTGCAGTCACTTTTGACCGAACGGCTCCTACCCTTTCCCCGGTCCATATTGAATCTGATAATGCTAACAATACGTTAATTGCTATCGGTGGTGATAATATTTATTTAACATTTACGCCGGATGAACCATTAATTCTAGATTCAATTGTTGTTACAATTGCGGGACTTGCCACAATCTTGACTGAATCTGATGGGAGCTATACAGCGACTCTCATTTTGACTGGCAGTGAACCAAATGGCATTTTGGAATACACAATTGATTTTAGAGACCGGGCCGGCAATCCTGGGGTTCAAGTGACCGCCACCACAGATGAAAGTTATGTGAATCATGATATTTATCCACCGGAAATTGAGATTGCATCCATTACATCAAATAATTCAGATTCTTCTTGGGCAAAGGTTGGAGACTCAGTCTTTGTTACATTCACAGCATCAGAAATATTGGACGATATTTCTATAACTATTGCTGGTGTATCATCTAATTATAATGAACTTTCTCTGGCTAAATATCAGGGGTATCATGTTATGGATGATAGTAATGATGAAGGAAATATTCCCTTTTTAATAACCTATACAGATTTGGGTGGTGCCATAGGTCCAGATGCAGATACAACCACAAATAATACAAATGTTCAATTTGATAAAACGGTGCCAGAAATTTCTTTAACCAGAATGGGCACAAATAACATCTATGGCGATTCCTTGGCTGGTATTGGCTCCGTAGATACGTTATCATTTACGATTAGTGAAGTTCAGAATGACTTAAGTGTTGAATTGGCAGGATCTGCAAAAACAGCATCACAAAATGGGATAAAATTTTCATCAACACACACTTTTATCGCATCAGATACAGAGGGCTGGGTTGATTTCTCCATTTCAATGACAGATTCCGCTGGAAACCCATCGGATACACTTATCACTACCCAAGATGGCTCACAAGTTTGGTTCGATGGTACTTTGCCAATATTACCAATTGTGAATTTTTTCAGTAATAATAGTAATGATTCATCTTTGTGTATCCCTGGAGATTCATTATTCCTTCAATATACATCCAGTGAAACCTTAAGAACTGCTACAATTACTTTAGCTGGAAATTCACCAGATGAATCTGGTTGGTTGGGCGGGTTTAATTATGCGAGTTACGTTTTGACTGGCGCTGAGAATGAGGGTTTTATTCCATTCACAATA
>Ga0209091_10000245_pt1 | contig 53379 bp, 48 predicted proteins | sample ArcticOcean_MG_C_6_FD_187438 | JGI IMG/M metagenome (GOLD analysis project Ga0209091, IMG submission 187438) | Marine microbial communities from western Arctic Ocean - ArcticOcean_MG_CB8_128 (SPAdes) (version 2) | ecosystem: Environmental > Aquatic > Marine > Oceanic | place: Arctic Ocean...
CAAATATAGTCGAATGAGATGTTTGTGTGCCTCGCTCGTTGTATAATGCGGCGCCGCCGTATCCACCTGGGTTGTCTGGTCTTGCTGGTAAAACTATCTCTATTAATGAGACTTCTTGTGTTGGATCGGAATCTGTTTCTACAACTGTTGCTCCAACAACAACAACTTCTTCTATCTCGTCTGCCCAAACATTTGTTGGGACGCCTATCACTATTAGTATACTTAGTGCGGTCAATAATATTTTTTTCATCTTTCCTCTTTAGTTAATGTTAATAATAAAAGGAACACTAGCATAATTGCTAGTGCTCCAGTCGAGTTATAAGTTTAGTGTGGGAGAACTAAAAATCTACAACTCTTTTCATACAGGTGGTAGTTGCTAAGTCCTTCCAAGTGTCCGGGGACATTTGTTTTAAATCAGAAACCTTAAGTACCATCCTTAATGAAATCTCTCTCAATCTAGTCTGCTTGTCGACCATAAAGTCTACAACTTCTTTATTCCCTTCATCACCAAAGTTGTATTCATCAAGCATACCATCTCTAACAATTTGATTGATTCTTAAAAATCTATCATTAACACTACCCATTTCTAGATCAATGTAATGACACCTGGACATAAGAGCCGCTAAGTGATCTTTAATCTTCTTGCTACGAACGTTTTCAAAATCAACGTTAGTAATAAAGATACAACCACCTTTAAACTCAAATCTATCAGGAATCCCTTCTCTACGAAGTGCTTGTGATTCTGCCTTCCAACTAATAGTTCTTTTCTTGCCTGAGTCAAGTACTGCTTTCAACATGTTCAAGCAAACTTCATCAAACAACACACTATCACAGTCATCAAATACAAGTATGTTACCTGCGGCTGAATTGTTATATAGTGTCTGGAACAAACCAATTGGTGTCATAGACCCTTTAACAATTTCTGTTCTCGGTGCTTGGTTAGAGAGTTTTGTCATCATGTCATACTCTTCCAACACTTTTTCTACACCAAAACTTTTACCAACTCCTGGAGGACCACTAACAATAAGTCCGCGGACTACACCGTTAGCAACTGCATCAGTCATTTGGTCTAAAATCTCAAACCTTTTTGCAATACGGTCAAGTGCTTCTTCGTCTGTTTCAGCAACTACTTCTTCAGCAACTACTTCATCAGCAACTACTTCATCAGCTGGAACGTAACTTACGTCATTCTCTGATTCAATTAAAACGCGGATTGCTTTTTTACTTGGATCAAGAATTTTGCTGGCATCAACTGTTACGAACATGCCTTTCTTGCCATACTGTATTGGTTTAACCAAAGGAAATACAGTATCCATAATTGGAGCGTTTCTGTATGTACCTTGGAATATTCTTACTTTATTTGTGTTTGTCATATTTGCCTCCCACAGCAATTATTTAATTTACTAGTATATTATAACATCGATTTACTATTTGTCAACCATTCAGTTGAACTAGTTAAAATCTTTGTTTAATTCCTAACTATCCAACTATTATAGCAAGAATCTAGTATTTGTCAACCGGTTTCTAGTACTACAGTTGCTAAAGAGTGCATATTTGTGTCTGAAATAGTGACATGAGTGCTAGTAATTTGCTCATTTTCCATCAATTCTTTGAGCTTTCCTAGGGGTGTTAGCACGGGTTTTCCTAGTGAATCTCTATGTATTTCCATGTTTGTAAAGATAACTTCGTTCCTAATACCAGTGCCAAATGCCTTAGAGATTGCTTCTTTGCATACATATTGATTTGCTAAGTATTTGATTGCTTTAGATTCTGACAGATTTTTAAACACATCATACTCATATGCTGTTAGCACTTTTAATGCTAAGTTAGTGCTTCGTTTGTAATCACTTAGTCTACTAATCTCTAAGATGTCGTTTCCGATACCATAAATCATATAATATTACTCAATAACAATGTCTTCCATACCTGCTGTTCGCAGTCTGGTAATGTGTCCAATTTGCCATTGCTTGACATCTAGGCCTTTCATAATACCGAGGTATTGATTACGCAATAGGCTAAATTGATTAGTAAGGTGTGTTAGGTCAATTACATCTTGTTCACTGTCAACAAACTTTTCAGCATCTCTACTGGATAACGCTCTATTGTAACTTTCTAAATACTTACGGAATGTAATAGAACGTACTTTACGAAGTTCTATGTTAAGGTGTTCGAGGATCGCTTCGATCTCTTGTAACTGATTAAAGCGATACTCGGTAAGTCCAGGAAGGGAGGAACTAGCTTTTTCTAGGCTCCCTTTGATCCTGCACTCGAACCTGGCTTCTGATAGTTCTTTTTCAAAATAAGTAATACTGTCAACAATACTACCTAAATCTCCAACAACTTTATTATACCATGTAGCCATTTCTTTCTTCCTTAGTACTCTGCATCGTCTGAGTCATCATCTTCGTCGTAACCTTCATCATAAAAGTTAACGATTGCCGCCTTCATTGATTTATCAAACTCATGAGCGTTATCGTTCAGGTCGGACATCTCAATATGCTCATCGAAAATTCTAAGTAATCTTTCTGCTTCGTGAAGTCGTTCTTTAGCCGCAATATGCGGTCTAACAGAATCCCAAACTTCATGAAGTAATGCTACTTCAGGACTCATCGTTATACTCCTCATCAGTTGGTTCTAATACGTCAGGATCAATATCTTCAATTACTTCTTTCTGTGCAATTGGATTCTGTTCCCACTCGTCTATAACTATTTGAAGTTTCTCATTAGACCAGCCTTTTCTGAACTCTTTAATTTCTTCACCAGTCACTGGTGATGTATATAAAAGTTTGTTGCCAGTCTTAACGATAATGCCTTTTTGTTCAAGCATTTCTACCATACCACTGTACGGGTCCATTCCTGTTTCATATGGAATCTTAATCTGCACACCTTCAAAAGGTTTGCTGTATCTAGACTTCACAACTTTACAAGCGGCTCTAATACCTTGTACTGTAGAAACTTTATTACCGTCCTCATCTTCTTTAAGTTTTAGTTTTTTAATTGCTACTACAATACTTGATGCATATATAAAACCTTGTCCTCCACTGATTTTATCATCAGGGTCAAACATGTCTTGCGATGCATAAGTGTGGTTGGTTGCTACAATGCCAATCGGATAAGGGGCAATCTGGTTAACGGTGTTTCTAACTAAAGACGCTAACGCCTTTGGCTTTCTACCCATATCACCTTTCATGTCACCTTTTTCAAATTGTGCAACGTCTGTTGGTGTAAGTAACATTCCCAAACTATCAATTACAAATAACAACTTAGGCATATCATCATATTCTAGCTCGCCGTAGTTAGTTTTATAGTCTTTCATAAATTCACTAATTGCTTTAGCAACATCGTCAATCATAGAAACACTAATTTTTAATAGTTTATCTGGGGTTGTTTCTACATCTAATGCTTGTAACCATTGTTCATCCAACGCATTCTCAGAGTCAAACAATACTACTTGACATCCTTTCTTTTGTGCATTCCTAACAATGTTACCTGAACATATAAATGATTTACCAGAACCAGATTCACCTGCAAACACAGTTACTTTACCGAGGGGAATACCCCCGGCAAAGTCTCCACTAATTAAATAGTCTAGAGTGTGGTTACCGGTGCTGATCCAATCCCTAGGGTCATGGAATCCTGCACTAATACCACTAATGCTTTTAGTTATACCTGTTCTGAACTTAGTTAAGTCAAATGGCTTCTGCATGATAACTCCTTAAGATGTTGATCTGTTACGGATCAAGTTCAGGATGTCATCTGCTGATTTTTTACCTTTGTCTTCTACTTCTGCCACTGGTGCCACTGTTGCAACTGGTACTGGAGCAGGTGCAGTTTCAACAACAGGTGCTGTTGTTTCCGCTACTGCTGGTGCCGGTGCTGTTACTGGTGCCACTACTGGAGTAGGTGCAGGTGCTGTTGCTTGAGCTGGAGCACTTGATGCCTGAACTGCTGTTGCAGGAACTTCAACGCCATATGGCTTGTAGAAGTTACCCCATTTTGCAGGATCATATAACTCACCATCTACTGAAGCCGCAAACATTTCTGCAATTGCGTTGTATCCTTCGGCAGTTGGTTGTGCTGGTAAGTAGTCGCTTAGATTGAATAAACCATTGGCATCAACAGCCGCTAGTTGCGTTTCATCTAATGAACTATCTTTACGAGCCCAGTTTGATGTTGAATAATCAGCGTATTGCCCTTTAGTAGTTTTAGTAACTCTAAAGTCACAACCATTAACATAATCAGTTGGAATATTTTCCATATCTGGGTCCATTAATGCGGACTTAATAATGTTAAAGATTTGTGGTGAAATAACAAATCGTCTAATTGGGTTTTCAGGTGCTTCCTCGTTTAGAGGACTGTCAATAACAAATCCTTGAAAAATATAAGAACGTTTCTTCCAATATTTCCTGCCCATATCTTCTAATGAAGAATCCTTAAACCAAGGCCTAACTTCCGTTAGTACTGGACATGTGTCACCGTACATCTCGCCACAAGGGACTTGTACTGTAACTGGTTTGTTTTCTCCGCCTACTACACCTGGGAAGGTGAGACGAATCATTTGACGTTCAATCCAAAAGAAAGTATTATTTGTATCACTGTCAGGTAAGAACCTTAGTGTTACATTTGTACCTTCGTCAATATTCCAATGAGGAAATATTGCGTTATCGGATTGCTTGTTGTTGGAACCGGGTTTGGTTTCCATTGATGAGAGCTTCGCTCTGATTTCTGCTAATGAGGCCATGATGTTTCTCCTATGTTGCCATGTTTGCCATGTTCGCCGCAATATTGCGACTGTTACTATTATAAATGCCTAGATAAGAAAAGTCAACCGTTTTTTTAATTTAATATTGACACATTTTTTCTTAACAATAGTATTTAGCAAAAAACCCACATAAAGCGGGTTTTTTTAGGTCTATAAAAGAATTTACTATTTACTGTACTTGATTAATTGTTGGACCACTAAAGAAAACTTCAATTGTAGCTGTACCAGTTGTTGCGCCGCCTTGAGTAATTTGTGCTAGTATATCTGTTTCACTAGCGTAAGTATAACCTGAATCTATTTTGTATTGTTCGCCGTCTGCTTGAAAGCCTGAGAACAATCTATCTGTGTCGCCTGAGTCACCTACTGTAATTTCTGTTGTCGCATTATAAGAAGACCAGTTAGTAGCTTTTGTAACCATTACATTAAGAATTTTTGTATTTGCGGCAACTGAAAACAAAAAGAAATTAGCGCCACTGTTATAATTTACAGTTTCTGTAATTGTTTGCACTTTGCTTGACGTTGCTGTATCCATTTGTAATTTAGTTACTGCTTGATCATCCGCTGTACCTGCTAAACAATCTACTGGCGAAAGGCTATTATTTGCATTCTTTAATGATATGTCGCTTGCTGAGCCAACAATTTTTTTGCCTGCTTTACCAAGCTCAACTGTTGCACTTACTCCTGCAATACCGTAATTTTTTACTGAATCGACCATTTTGTCTCCAAATATTTATATTAGTTATAGAATGTCAAATTGTTCTATGAACTGTTCGTATTGATCTTCTACGCTTTCTGCTACACTTACAGGTACTTCATGCTGTTGGTGGGCACCTAATAAACAACTTTTGATAGTTGTGTACTCATGTTGTGACATTCTGTCCCCGTTATTGAGCTTCTTGCTAATTCCTGATAAGTAGTTACCTAAATGAGAATTGGTTACACTAGTACTCATTTGTCCTACTTGATGTCCTAATTTCGCATATGGTGTTGCAAACTCCATTCCGTCATCTTCAGATAATAAGCTCTTTAGTGATGCAAATGTTTCGTTTGTAACTGCCGTATTAATTATGCTTTCAAAACTTGTTCTTCTTGACATTGCTGTTTTAATAGAATCTATTACGTTAGCAACTTTGTTATCAAAATGTGTTTCAGTAAATTTACTTTCTAGGTCAATGTCATCTTGTAACACTTCTGTATGGGACCTATCTAACACTTGTTCTGTTGCATTAGCATATGATTTAACACCTGCTAACTTAGTAAATGATTTTGTTATATAATCAATGTTCTCTACAGCTAATGCCACATAGCTCTCGTTTTCTTCATTTACGAGACCTGACGTTTTAACATAACGTACAAACTCTCTGAGTTTTCTTTGTTCTGTTGCCATTTCATTAATAGCATTACCAACTGAATCAAACGGCTCTCCGCCATTCTTTACATGTCTTGCCATTGCTCTAGCGGCTTTGAGATTAGTCTCTGCCATTTTAAATCTTTCGTCGCCACGTTGTATAAAGATACTGTGAATATTTCTACTACGTGATCCTCTAATTTCTTCGTTAACTTCTTTTTTATGTCTTACAATAAGTTTAACGTTGTCTAAGCCTTGATAACTTGTTTTGCTACTGCCTGACATAGAACTGAATCCTTCTTTTACGTCTTCAGGTTCTTCAGGACATTCACATCCTGGAACTTTATCAATGTCTAACGTTTCTCCGCCTTTAACTTTACCGCACTTAGGACATTTTGTGCCATAATTACTTAACGTAAAATTGCTTTCATCAATATCTGCTTCTTTTGTATTTTTCATATTTTCTTGTCCTTCATATGCCTTATCTTCAAACATGGAGCCTGGCCAGTTTCTTAAATCGGCTTTAAATGCTTTCAATGCCTCGAATGATTTGTCGCGACTGAGTCCTTGGGTTTGTATTGCTTGAACCATTGATTCGTCATCATCAAAATTAGCGAAGAACCAATTTCTTTCTGCTTCACCTAATTGACCCTTTGCCATGTTTATAATAAACGTATAAGCCATTGGGTATTTATACGAATGATAACCTGGTAAATCATTTTGAAATTCGTTTAGGTCTGATTCTACTTTAGGATCGTTGCGTAGCTTAGAAATAACTTCACCCGTATTACTACATGCCGAACAGCCGTCGCCTTTACACTTAGGACATACTTGTGGATTTCCTCCAACTGGTCTAGTGTGCCTATGTGCTGGGTCGTATTGCTTTTTATCTTTGCCAGTACTGTGAGTGCTACTAGTTGTAGGTCGCTTAAATTCTGAAATAGTATCTACTGGTAAACCTGCTAGTTGCTTTAAAGTGTTTAATGCTTCTAATACGTCGCCCATTGGTTTTTCTGATTTTTGTGCAATGTCTATTGTTTCAGACTTAGGTTTTAGTACCTTGCCAAAAATCTTAAAATCAAAATTCATTAAATAATCGTTTGCTAAGTGCTTAACTGAATCACGTAAATCGTGGTTGTCAAAGTCTTCTCTAACTCCCATGGATACTGTTTCTGTTGCTTTATCAAGTCTTACAAGTATATTAGGTTGCTTGATAACAAACCTCGATGCTTCTGTTGGATCAATAACTGTTTCACCAGCGGAATTTAAGCTCAAGATATCATACCCGCTACCTGCGAGCAAGTTAAATGCCTTTTCAGCTACTAATTCTATGTTTACAGCCATTTAGAATACTCCTTTATCAAATACTATTTATCAAATAGTTAAAGAATCCCTAAGGGCATAGGACCGTCATCATCTTGATCATCCCATTCACGGTCATAATCACCGTAATCATTAGGGTTTGCTAGGGTACTATTAACAGCATCAAATACTTCGTCTTCAAATGTACTAATGTAATGTATCATTCTTATGCAGAGTATCATAGACATAACTAAATCATCATGTTCGCCTGGTTTAGCACTAAAACTATTACCTTTAGCAACAAAGTTTTTAAGTTCAGACAGCAACGGTCTACTGTTAATTGTTATTTTGTCTTGTTCTATTAATCGTTTTAAACTTAAACATGCTTCTACTTTAGTTCTATGTCCTGTAGTAAAACCTTTTCTTGCTCGCCTACCTGATACTTTTTTAGGTTCATGCAAGAAGTCACCTGGAAAACTTTCTTCACCTGTGTCTCTAATTACAAGTAATGCGGCTTCGCCTATACTGTTATTCTCAACACTCCAATAGATTTGCTCCACTTGTAACTCTGTTAGATATTGCATAATATCCATCATTACTTTCATTTGCCCTTCAATAGGCGTCATGTTGTGTTGCCATTCAGCAACCTGAACCATTGTAGGTAATTCAAATACTTGTATGCCTGCGGCATCGCCGCCTGTGCCTGTTGATGGATCTAATCCAATTACATAAGTGCATGTAGGATGTGGATGTTTGTACCAACGCACTTGCCCCATTGTTCTAATAGGATCTACACCAGACATATCAATAAGTTTTAGAGAATTTATAAGTGTTTCATCATATATGACAAATTCACATTCATGCTCTCGCCTAAACCGCTCTTCGCCTATACTGTTACGTTCTTGGTTTGCCCACGCACTATCTCTGTCTGGATGCTGGTCCCATTTAGCTTTATATCCTTTAAAGCCGTTCTTACCTGTACCATCTGGCGTTTCGTTGCCGTATTCATCAAATGTGTTTAATGAGTTTGCCCAAATAGTAGCAAAGGTATCATCATCACTATTAGGTGTGCTTGTAACAATACACTTACCACCTGTTGCTAATGTAGGTGACAGTGACGTCCAAAACTCTTTTGCTATTGTGTTTCTTACAAATGCAAACTCATCTAAGTAAACTAATGTTAAGGACATACCACGTCCAGTTGTTTCAGTTGTTGTACTACTAACTATTCTACTACCATTGTCAAATGTAATACTGCTTTTATTGTATTCTACTACACCTGCTCTAATATGGTCTGGACAACTTTCGTATGAAAACCTAATACGTTGCATAATTTCGCTGGCGCCTGCCGCTTTGTGAGCCGCAACTAATATTGTGCTGTCTGGTTTAAACATAGCATACCATAGCAAATAACCTGCCGCAACAGTAGTTTTACCCATCTGTCTGCCTAGCATGTTAATACTATATCTAAATTTGTTGTAGTTTTTAATGAGGTCTAGCTGGTAATCGTACGGGTCAAATTGCATTTGTCCGTGTACTGGATGTTGTATTCTCATGAAATTTACCATAAAATACAATGCACCATCAACATCGTCACAACATTGCTGGAATTCTTTTATGGTTTTTTCGTCGTAATCGAATATCTGATTAGCTGGTTTTACCAGACTAGTATCCGCTGTTCCTCTAGGCATGTAATCGCTCCATGCTAGTATTTATACGGTAATTGAATTTACTTAAGACGTTGTTGGAGTTTGTCTTTAATAATATTGACTAAAGTTTGCTTTGCATCACTCTTGTCGGAAGGTTCTGGATCACCGCATGGTGATTCATCATCACTATCTGGAGAAACAACTACCATTTCATCTTCTGGTGATTCATCATCTGGGCTAAGTAAGAGCTCTTCTTGTTCTGGCTCATCATTAGCTTCAGGCTCATCATTAGCTGGAGCATTTAAATTAGGAAGTGATAATCCTGCTAGTTGCATGATTTTTTGTAACTCTTCCATATTGTCTGCACTTGCTTCAATACTTACAGAACCTTTATCAGTATTTTTATGCTGTTTAAATTCTACTGATCCACCTTCTGTACTATCTTGAGGTTCTCCGCTAGTAATACCATAAGCATCGCTCATTGCTTCATCAATAGATTCTAATCCTGCTAGTTGCATGATTTTTTGTAGTTCTTCAACTGCTTCTTCTACTGTTTCTTCTTTGTCTTCGTCTTTTTTTCCTTTCATTACTCCGACTGCTTTGCTATATCTTCCTTTAGCGTCCTTTATTTTTGCTTTATCTTCATCGGTGTCCACATCATCATCTTTCTTGCCGTTCTTTTTATCTTGATATGCTTGTAGTCCTGCAGGTAATTTACCTTCATCTACTGGAGCGTCTGTAGTAGGCATAACTGGAGTGATTCCGTCAGCTTCGTACATTTCATCAATAATGTTAAGTAACGTCTTACATAAGTCTAGGTCGTTTACTGGATTGCTCATTTTATTCCCCCAGACTGATTAATTGTTGTTACTTCTTTAGAATCGGTGCTTTGTCCCATGTTGCCTGCGTTATTAATAGTGTCCCATATAGGTCGTAAAGTGTCACCCATTAAGTCATCTTTATCAGGATACTGTCTAAAATAGTCTGCACCTTTTTCTGCTTTAATTTTTTCTAGCTCTGCTAAGAACTTAGCATTGTATTCTTCACCAAAACCATATTCTCTGCCTAGTAAATCTTCATCAATTTCGTAATGTTCTTGGTCTTCGCTGTTAAGTAGTGCATCGTCTTCGGTAACACTTCTGTCTTTATCAGCTTCAACCCTTGATTCTGCTTGTTCTGATTGTAATCGTCTCGGATCTTTAACATCATAACATAAAACTCTATCAGCGTCTAAGCCTAAGTTTACTGCTACCCAAACTTCAAGTATTCTTGCATTAACAGGATACCCAATTATAACATCAGTAGAACAAACTTCTGATATAAGTCTAACACCTTTAGTGCTTGTGAACTCTACTGGGTTCTCTGAAATGGGTTTACGTTTAAAATCTGCTACGCTTACTACATTATACTTTGCTAAGGCTTTCTCAATAACTGCAATATGGTCTGCAGTACAATCAGCCGCAATTTTAATACGGTAAGAGTATTCTTTGTTTAAACTTTCTGCTAAAAAATCTTTAAAGTTCATGGTTGAAAATCTCCTGTTACATGTATTTATCATCTGACTCAAGAAAAAAGGCACAATAAAATGTGCCTTTTTAATTTTGATTGTAACCTAAACTTAACTTACAACTAAGCCTGTACCTAAAGTAACTGTAGCGCCACTAAAATCGTAACTGTTAGCAACCTGAGTACCAATTGCTCTTAATTGTACTTGAACAGATGCCGCATCAAATTGACTTCCATCAACTATCGCATGAACTTGTCCTGCGGCGGCGGTTGGGATAACATACATTAGAGGTTGTAAAACTCCTAATGTTCGTTCAACTGCTTCACCATATGCATCGTCTTCTGCTTGAAGGTCTGCGCCTGTGTCAACTAAAACTGCTACAAGGTTATGTCTTGAAATAAGAGTCCCTGTTACAAATTCGGCAACACCGGATCCTGATCCTTTTGTTTGTGCCATTTTTATTCTCCTGAATTATTTATGAGCAAATTATTTGCTCTATGTTATTATTTATCACTCTTGCCTAAAATTTTGAGTAGTTCGTTGCGATTAAGCGAAGTTGCACTGAATCCAGCTTCACCATCTTTACTTTTTACCCTGTGATCTAGGCTAGCTTTTTTTAGCATTAAATCTACTTGCTTTAATTTTCTATTAATTTTACTGTCTTTAGCCTCTAATGCAATTTTTAACATGTTTGCCGCATTGTTAAATACACTACCAGCCGCCATATCAGTCATGTTCATACCAAGACTCATTAACTGCTCGTAACTTTCGATTGCCTGGAGAGCAAGATCATCCATTTCTTTATCATGATGTTCCATTCCTCTTACTTCAGCTAACGCATTATTAATTTTTTCACTAACACTTATTGCATCTTCTACAGTTTGTATAGTAATAGCGGGTTCAATAGGAGTTTTGACTTCTTGTGATTGAGCGTCTAAGGCTTCTTCTATTGGCGGGAGATTAAATTCTTCTTCAAGTTTCTTGGTCATACTACTATTTATATTATTTTTGTAGTATGTCTAATAAAAATGATTCATGAAGATCAATAATTTGTTCTGATATTGCTTTTTGTTCGTGAGGGAAAAGATGGTTAGAATGTCGTTTTTCTGGACTCTCATACATATCACCTGGTAATTTAATATCCATAATTCGAGTATTATTATTATTGTCTAAAAACAAACTTGAGTCTAGTTCACGGCATTCTGTACGAATAAAAAGAATTTTGATTCCTCGATTTTTACACACATTTACTAGAAAATTTAGATATGCATAACTATCATAATATTTTTTATAAGTAGGTTGGGATAGAAAATACTCATAGGCTATAGCGTTTTCGTTTTCAGGATAATGCACATTTAAGATTTCTCTATTATTAAAGAAATGCGGATCATCGTAGCCTTTGTCTGCATAATGATAGTTACCAGTTGCTTTAAGAGAATACATTATTCTAACACTTGCTGTTAAGTAAAAAAATAAAAACTTTACATCGTTATGATTAGTAATATGGTGTATAACTTTAGCTACAGTGGCATCTATACTAGCACCCTCCCAACCCAAAGAAGTTCCAGGAGTATTATATTTCTTCATTAGTAATTCTACTGCACTTAGTCCCGGTGCGCCGTCCAAATTAATGCGTTTTTTATTTTTGCCGTTTTGATTGTTACTGACTTCGCTGGCAGTATATTGTCCTAAGGGAGTAGTAAATTTACTGAAGCTATCGCCGCCGCATAGAATCATCTATTAGACTCTTTTCTTAGCAATACGCTTTTTTGGATTACGTTTTTTCTTTGTTTGAAATATTTGATCTTCGTTAATTACTTTAAATCTTATGCCTTTGCGTTTGCACCACTCTTGTGCGGCAGTCCACTTAGCGGCATTAATGGCTACTTGGATTTGATTCCTTGAACTCTTAGCATTTTCCATTGTTGTTTGATTGCTAGGCTTAATTTCTATAAGCTCAACATGTGTTTGTCCACTTCTATCAGTGTATTGTATCATAAAGTCCGGGGTATAGTTGTGGTACTTGCCATCCATTGGACTTCTATAAGGTATTTTAACGTTTTCACTTGCCCATTTAATTATATTTGGGTGTGAGTCGCACATTTTCATGAAGGCTAATTCCCAACTACTTCTATAAGTTGGATTTTTACCACCTATATACTTAGTACGGTTTTCAACAAGGTATTGACCGCTTGCAAATTTCTTGCCGTTCATGGCTGGATGATATTACTGAATCTAGTGTTTGCTGAATTTTTAATTGCAGTTGTAATACTTACTCTGTTTCCTGTAGGTCTTATGTTGTTCATAGCATCATACCCATCTTGTGTTAACTTAATTGCTGAGTCTGGATCATCAAAATATACTAACGGGCTAAGTTGTTCTGATTCCGCAACTGCTAATAAAACTTTTGCCATTGTTAATGCCTTAGGCTTTTTGAATCCTGCAACTATTAACTTTTGTGTTACTTGATCATATAACGCACCGTCTATTGACCCAGTAGTAGAGACATAACCGGCAAGAATGTCGGAAGCCGCTTCTGGTAAAGGAAAATCAATTGTACTGTTTACTAAGTATGTTCTGATTGTGCCTTCATCGATTCGATATTTTATGTCATTACCGAACGTATCGTATAAACTTGTTGCCATTATCTATAATCCTACCATTATGGTGTTTTAATTTGGTCTTCTGAACTTACATTCTCATTAATTGCTTCGCCGACCGCAGTTGATACTTTTGCAACAGCCGTTGATACTATAGCGTCTTTAACATTTTGTCCACGTAAAACTGCTGATAAGGCTGAGTCCGCAACATCACCTAATATGTCTTTAAATATACTACCAGAGGAATCTTTTGCGCCTGCCGAACGAGTACCTGTATTTGATGCGGCATAAGTTGCTTCTTCAGCCGATCTAGCAATGGTCTCTGTATCAGGGTTACCAGGAGTCGTAGTATAGGCTGGCTGAGCAGAACGGTCTCTCTTATCAGCATCTTCTGTGCCTAATAATTTCAACGTTCGTGAAGTTTTCATAACTTCCGGTAAGTCTTCTTCAAATAAATCACCTGACAATTGAGCTATACTTTCAAATCTACTGAGATCTTCGTCGCCTAAAGCAAAGTTAAGTTCATTGAATACCGTAAATCTTTCGTATTCGAACTCCATAGAAAACTCTTGTACCTCACTAGAAGAATAATCAATGCCACCTGGTTTAAAATTTGTCATTACTGGATTAAAAATACTATACTGTACTCCTTTCCTGCCATGATACAACACATAGTCTATGCGTTCAAAAAATTGTGCTGAAGCATTTAAGTTATAACCTGTCGCATTAGAATCAAAACCGTCCTTCATATTGACTAGTCCGCCTTCTCTACCTCGATGACCTGCTATATCTCGGTCATCGCCTTTTTGCAAATTACGAGGGTCCATAAAGTGATAAGAGAAATATTTCATAAGTGTAGTTAACCACTCATTGCCTACTGTGTCAAACACCGTTATTCCTACTGGGTTATATGTAACACCTGTATTAACTATTTTTTTCTTGTTGTATTGATTTTTAGTTTCTGTCTGAAATACAACAGAAGGTAAATCAGCAGTTCTAATTAAACTGCTGATCTCTTTTCTAAAATTGTGGGTATCTTTAAATTTATCGAATATGTCTCTGTTAAGAATAAAATTTACATATCCTTCAAACTTCTGCCTCGGCGGATTAACACCTGGTACGAGTTGCGACGCATTTCGGAAGTCCCTTACAAGGAACTTCTTACTGCCGTTTTCGCCGAGAAGATCTAAAAAATCTATGCCCATGGTTGACTCCCCATAGAGCTAATATTACGCTCTAAGTGTTGATTCGCCAGCCGCCGGTGCTGGGCTCAATGCCGAACCGTCTACATCATATTGAGTGGCGTTATCATACTTAATTGACATAATGATTTGAACTGGATCTGTTGCAGTATAGTCTTGATCAGTGTAGTCAACGTTAGTAAGGAAACATCCTTCTAATATCCAATATTCAGTTGCTTCAGTTGAACTACCATCTAACACTTCAATCGCTGTTTGGAACTTATAGTCTGATCCGGCGGATGGAGCTGTTTGTTGGAAGTGGTTGAACTGTCTTTGTAACTGTCTACCGATTGCTTTTGATGTACCGTTAGTCATATCATCCCTTACAGTAACAGTAATAGGATCCCAAGTATGTTTACCTTGGATATATACTCTTGAATTGTAAGAATCGATAACAACTTCTTCATGAGTAATTTTTGGTCTAACTACTGATTGTACGTTTTGTGTAATAACTAAGTTATCACCTGCAACAGCACCACCGAAGCCTTCTAAAAATGTAACCCTGAATCGATACTTTAGTTTTGGCATTAATATGCCTGTTCCGGTAGTACTGTCGCCTGTCGGTACTCCGAACTTGTTTAATGTTGGTATAGCTTCTAGTGCCATTGTATTCTCCTACGTTAATAAAATAATAACGATTATCGTTTATATGCAGATATTTATCACTTTTTGCAAAAAATAGTTAAAGTATGTTATTATAACCACAAAAAAAGGCGCCCAGTGACGCCTTTTAGTGTTTTACTGTAAAGTTTAACTTATGCAGTCGAACCAAGAGTATTTTGTACTCTGATCGGTATGTAAATAAACTCGATTGCTTTGATAGGCTGTATAGCAATATCAATATGCAATTCGTTTCTATCAATCCTTTCAGCGGTGTTATTTGTAGTGTCACAAACTGTAACAAAGTCAAATAAACCTCTTTGAGTAACAAGATTTGATAAGAATCTATCTACTATTGCTTTAGCATCTGCTCTTGTTGACGCATCGTTTGGTTCAAACAAGAATGGCTTAACCATATCGTCAAGTCTTTCTCTTATGTAAACAACTAAACGTGCAACGTTAACTCTGTCTAAAGCACTTACTGTAGGGCTTAAAGTCTTTTGTCCAAATACACTAATTCCTTTTCCAGGGAAGTTAGCAACTGGATTAACCTTATTAGTATATAAGGCGTCTCGTTGACCTTCGTTCAATGAAACTGCTTTAAATGATCCTGTTTTTCTATCAACATAACCAGTTGAGGTAGCGTTACTAACAGCACCTCTTTGGAAACCAGCTGGGGCAAACCAAGGGAAAGCAACCTGATCGTTATACGCTAATGTGCGTAAAGCAATCGAACTAGAAGGAATAACAATGTTAGTTCCGTCTAAATTAGTTGACATACCATGTGGGTAGTAAACAGCCGCGTATGCTGATCCACTTACTAGTCCATCTTCACCGTTTGCTGTTGCAACTGCTGAGTTCTTAGCCCATGCTTGAGTTGAGGTTGAGTCACTTGCTAATCCTAAAGGAGCGTCTGCAATAACAAATGCTGTTTCCTTACGATCAGTGTTTAATGTAATCATCTCATCTAAACATTCTGCGTATCCAGGACATGCAATTAGATTGAACCTATTTGTTTCATTTCTAATGTCTTGGTTTGCAGTTAGTGATGCCTGTAATGCTGTAACAACAGCACCCCTTTGTGCTTTTCTAAGCATTTTAGGTGAACCATCAGCAAAGTTACCACTGTTATCTTCCCATCTAGTGTTAGTTGTTGAATACTTCTTAACATTGCCACCTGATAAACGTTTGTTCCAACCTAATATACCTAAAGGATATAAAGCAGGATTAGGACAATCAGTGTCCATTGCAACGCCGGCGCCTTGTGTTATAGCAGATCTCATGTCAGCAAATATAATTCCTGCTGATGATGTTTTGTCGATGTTCGAAACTAATACCCATCTAGAACCTGCCGCTAAAGCTGAGTTGTACTTGTAGATTTTAGGATAGCTTTCTAAATCGCTACTATCAATCCATAAGTCACCAGTTACAAGTGAACCTTTATCGCTTTGTACTGTTGGCTCTGTAGCCGCAATGTTTACATCAAATGCATATGATTGCCACTTACTGTCAGAACCTTTATAAACAAAATCAATGTTTGTATTATCAACTAAGTTGTCATACCACAATGTATTATTTGCTAAAGTTCCTGTAGGTGCTGTTGCACTTGAAGTGAAACTCAAGTCTCCCCAGTTACTGTTAGTTTCTGACAGATTTAAATCTGCCGCATTAAAGCCTGAAACAGTACCAGCAACAATATTAATGTCTGTGCCTGCACTATTAACTAGTGTGACTTTACCAGAAACATTTGAACATGTTATTTTATCTGCCTGTGTATTTACAGCGTTAGCGCCACTCAAAGCTGAGTTAATCGCTTGTACCATATCATCAATACTTAGATTGCCATCTGAATCGCTATCAAAGTTATACATAGTTACATTAACATATCCACTTGCGCCATTAACAGCAAATCTGTCGTTAATGTTAAGTTTAAGTGCAACAGAACCATTAACGTGGCCTGTATATGTTGTAGTTGTATCGGCAATTGCCGCAGAACTTGAGATAGTTAATGTAGATGCACCACTGTGCCTCTTAAGATTAACTACTGCTGTGTCTGAATTGTACTTGTACCATAAAGATCCAACTGCTGGAGCACCACTGTAATCAGTGTATGCTTCATGAGAATACTTTCTGTAAGAAGCAAGTTGTGTTGTCCATGCTTTAGTAGTTGAGCTATAAAGTTTTAAACCAAGAACTGAACCACTGTTCAATGTGTTAGTTTGTAAGTATAAATCACCTGCCGCTAATGATCCGCCGCCACTTTTAGTAGTTGGAACATTAGTATGTCTAGCAATTTGGAAGTCGCCACTTGTAGCTGAATCCCAACCTGAACTGCCAATCTCATGCCATGCACCTGAAACCTTTTCATAAAGTTTGATGTTTGCCATAGTAACGCCAGCACTTGTTTGGTATACAACAGCATAATTGCCATTCACGCCAACACTAGCTTTAGGTGCCGGAGCGGCGCCTGAAGTTACTTGATCTTTATTTGGTGATAAAGTTGCTTTAATTGCCCATGCAGAACCAGACCATTCTTTAAGACCCCAAGTTGTTGCACTTGAGTCTAACCAGTATGAACCGTTTGATGGAGCCGCTGTTGGAGCCGTTGTTGAACCAGTAAGTTCTGACAAGTCAATATCAGCTCTAAGGACGTATGCTCTATTGGCAATTCCTAAGAAACTGTATGCCGCTTGTAAGCCATACTCGTTAAGTTCGTCTCCGTGTAAAGGTGTTGCCCCGCTTTTTCTAAAATCAGGGTTACCGTAGTTTGTAAGTAATTCTCTTTGGCTATTGACTAAATATACGTTTCCAGTGTTTGCTTGAGTAGTATATGAAGCAGTTGTAGAACCATCCGGGGCGGTTTTATTTTCTGCTGTTGCAATAACAATAAGAGGTACTGTGCCTGTGCCAGCCGCCGCGTAAAAACTTTCGTCTGTTACGGTAATGCTAACTCCAGGTGAGGTTAATGTAGCCATATTGTTCTCCCATTTATATATAATTTGTTATGGATACATGTATTTATGATAAATCAGATATTAGGCGGTATTATAGAATATTGGGTGTTGTAATAAAAGGGGTTCTAGATAAATAGACCTTCACACACTATAAAGGCGTGTAGGCTGGTTATTATCCATATCTAGTCGAATTTTAGCAACTTGCTCAGTTAAATTGTCTAAAGTATCATTGTTGCTTATGATATAATCTACTGGATGACCAACCCAGTTCCATTCACTTTCGTGGACGCTTTTATAACGAGTTTGCATAATCTTTCTATTTACAGCATTTTCGTGTGCCGTTTTTGCAATGTCATACCAGTCTGGTAGCTCGCCACGTTGTACCCAAACAACAAAACCATTCATTGACTTAACTAATGATAGTTCATTGCGGAATCTTGCATCACTAACAACTACACAAGGTTGCTCAGTATGTCTCTTCCTCAGTCTATATTCTAAACTGTTAAGCCAAATGTCTTCATGAAAATGATTGCGGAGTACTTCTGTACCCATGAGTTGTAATGCTAGGCGGGGAGTAAAATTATCTATGTTTAATTTCTTAGTCCAATATAAGTCAGGTGTTTCTCTAAAGTCTCGGCTCTCAATTGTTTCGCCTGCTAACAAGTGTCTATCCCAACCAAAAATTGTTGAGCATAAATCTTTAAGAGGTGCGGCAAAACTGTCTTGTACGCAACCATGATTCTCAACGAACATGTTTGCTACCGTGTCTTTTCCAGAACCTATAAAACCAACCAATCCAATAATGTTCATACTGTGCCCTGTTTATGTGTGCTAGTGATAAAAATAAAAGTTAGCCTATTACAAATCCTAAAGGACTATTGCCTTCTTCCATGTTATGTACTGCCATGATAAGAGATTCCAATTCAGCCTGGCCTTCCTGTTTCATTGCTTCACCGTTTAACACAATGTTGCCGCCTGCTCCTGGAATACCACCCATATATTTACTTCTAGCTTCACCGAGTATTAATTTAGATTGTGCTAGTGCCCAATCAACTAACCATTTGCCTGCATAAATATCACCTAATAATGTTTTTTCAGGGATAAAGTTATGTACGCCGACTGCAACTTCTTCATCAGTTTTGATGTTTCGAAGTATTTGTAATACTTTTGTATTTCTATTCCAAAGAAAGTTATATTCACTACCGAATATACGTCCTATTGTTTCTTTGTATTGAGAGAATGAATCGAATGTTGCTAAACCACCGATTTGGCCTGCATTTAAAAGATACATATTGTTGAATGCTACATCAAATGGATCAAAGTTAGAACCGGTTCCGGAGTTAGTACCAACCCCTCTACGGTAAAGTCTCTGCACTTCAATAACTTCGTTTGGTAATGTATATTCTGTAACACCGGGTTGTGTTTGAATAAAAATTACTGCTTCTTCTACTGCGCCTGAACTAAGTTGTCTATACTTATTTAAAGCTGAGTCAATAGCAATGTCGTAGTGGGCTCTGTCTAATTCCACATCAACGATATCGTCTGCTAACCTAAGTTGCAACTCTCGTACTAGGTCTTCCCTATTATTGTATCCTATTTGATTCTCTGGCATAACACTATTTATCACATTTTAGTGAGTGTTGGTATTTAAAATGACTTTAATATTATCATGTGTTCATTAAATCTACCATTCATTTTGGTGTCTGTAGTTTTAATTTCTTTAAAGTTCTTGTTACATGCCGTCTTGGCTCCTGCGAACATTTTAATTTGTTCTTTAGGCTTTCTAAGGGTTTTTTGTACACTTGTCTGTTCACAATAACCGTGAATTGTGGTGCCTTTAATTGTTATGCCGCCACCTTCTCGTTTCATGCTCTTAGGATCAGGATGTGTAGATTTGTACACTCCTATCTTTCTAGTTTTAGTATTATATGTCCAACATTCGTTACAATAAACAATTTCTGTAGGTGTAATACTTACTAATCCTAACTCTGGAAAATTAATCTTATACTTTAACTTATCAACTATCTTCTCTTTAGACCGTGCTTTAGGCTTACGAGCTTTGCGTGTAGTCGCTTTTGTTTTAATAATAGTATCACAAGCCGTATTAATTGCTTCGTGGTACCCTACATACGCTTTACGCATTTTAAGATCAAAGTTACTATATGCTTCTTTCAGGTCTTCGTCTTTCCACTCAAGCACTTCTAAAGATTCTTGATAACAATTTGCAAACTCATCTTTAATAATTTTAGCATGTGGGCCTTTTACTTCTGGCTGGTACGCAATCATCATTGTGTAAGGATCAAAGTCTTTTATTGATTTCTTATTTTCCACTAACTCATCTAGAAAGTATTCCATTTCCCCACATAGCTCTGCTACTTGGTCTTTCATACGTTCTTGTATGCTAATTACTCTCTTTGGCTTTTCATCTGTTTTTGCGGATTTCTCTTCGACAACTTTTTTACCTTGGCTAATCCATTCAGTTTTTCGCTTCTCAACATGCACAAGGGTTGAGTCTGGTATAAAACCTAATTTTTCCCAAGAATAAAATGTAGTACTAGTTGCGCCAAAGGCGTAATCAGGACATTTAAGTATTGTCTGAATGTCTGCAGGATCCCAACCAGATTTATTTTTAACCCATTCTCTTGTTAAAATAATCTTTTCTTTGTCCTTGATCTCTGTTCGCACAAAGTACTGAACATCCTGGTATGCTTTTACCATTGCATCCTGGTCTGTTATGCCTGCAAATTTCGTCCAGTCTGGTTCAGGCGTGAAGTATACGTTCTTTGCTTTACGTTTTGCCATGTTTATAGAGTTCCTTAGTGAAGCGATATGTTAAACATATTAACACATCTTTTAATGCTGTCAACTACTATATATAAAAATGATGCAAAAATTACGTGATTATATTGGTAATATTCTTAAATTCGGCGTTTTTGCTATGAATGTCCTTCCAAATAGCAACTGTCCGATCTAGTCCCTCATCAAGAGAAACTTTCGGTTGCCAACCTAACTTTTCTGTGATTTTTGCATTAGAACTATTCAGTATAAATATCTCACCTGGACGTTCTGGCTTCTTGTCCCAATGAACTTTTCCTTCCCAGCCAACCTTCTTAGCAATGAGGTCAACATAGTCTGAAATCCTTATTGCATTGTCTGGTCCTAAGCAAAATATCTCGCCAGCACATTTTTCTGGATTACGGATAACTGCCTCCCAGGCATCAAGTAAGTCTTCAATGAAAATGAAGTTACGATATGGCTTACCATAGCCTAAGAATATTTCCTCTGGATTATCTAGCATCTGCCAAATAATTTGTTCTGTTACAAAAAAGTTATTGTCTTTTCTACCGTATGCATTAGTTTGCCTAATAGCAGTGAACGGTAATCCTAAACTTCTGTGTGCATACTCTAAGTATTTTTCACAGCCATATTTTGCAACGGCATATGGTGCATTTGGATTAGGTTGTGTGTTTTCAGTAAACGCAAAAATATCTTCTGGGGTATCAGTACCATCTCTGATTACATCACTGATTGGTTGCCAACCATAAACTTCCATTGTACTTGCAAACACAAAGTTTTGTAAGTTTGGTAAGGTTGCGGCGGCTTCAATTAAGTTTACAGTACCTACATAGTTTACTTCTGAGAAAACTATTTGTTCATAAAAACTATCTTCTACTTCTGTTCTTGCCGCTAAGTGGACAATAATCTCTGGATTAAACTCATGTAGTTGTGCTTTCACCTGTGCATGATCTCTTAAATCATATTCAAGAAACCCTAGTTCATGGTCGTTTTGTAAACGTTCAACCATATGTGATCCAATAAATCCGTCGTGCCCTGTTATAAAAATTCTCATGTATTTCCTATGTTTTAGTTACCCACCAAGAAGAATATGCTTCATCAGTAGTGTGTAAGGTTAAGTTTTCTCGTTCTATAAATTCTGTTACTGCTGGAATAACACCAAACTCTTCAATGTGACTCCTCGCTATGTAGTCGTGTCCTGCTAGTATGCCGCCAACTTTAACTTTTGGATACCACGCATTAATTTCAGATTTAACAGACTCGTATTTGTGATCACTGTCTAAATAAACAAAGTCTATTGTGTTATCAGCAAACGTAGGTGCATAGTTGGTGCCCATTTCTCTTATTATCTTGCTGTTAGTATGACTTAATTCAGTGTTAAATGTTTTAAAGGTTTTCATGACTCTATTGTATAATTCCTCTAAGCTTCGGTTATTTTGAAACTCGAGTAGATTAGGTTTATCGGTATATCCTTCGTATATGTCATACGGGTCTACACCATAAAACGTAGTAGGTTGAAGGTTTTTAATTATAGATCTACTATAAGAACCTCGCCACACTCCTATTTCAAGTGCAATGTTTATATCGCCTAATTGGTGCTTGATTGTTGTTAGCAGTTGTTCTCTATCCATACGTCTATTTATTCGATACTAATTCGAGTTGCCGTAAGTTCTGATAAATAGTGTTATGGGAAAGTTAAAACTATGGAATCCGACTAAGACCAATGACTATAAATTTTTTGATAGGGTAGTTGGCGAACATCTCCACGCTGGTGGAACAGGCATTCATGTACACAAATACATGGGTATCCAAGACGTGGGTGCTTCTACAGACCCAACAAGACCAAGTACAGACGGTGTAACGTCTGATATATTTATTCAAGACTTACTATTTCTAGAAAACAGAGATAGAAAGTACAGCGAGGATATATTCGAAATGATAGGTTCTTACCAGTTACAAGAAAGTGACGGGTTCGACTTAACACAATTTGGAGCATTCCTGGCTAACGACACAGTATTCATTAACTTCCACATTGACACAATGATGGACACTATAGGCAGAAAATTGATGCCTGGTGATGTATTAGAGCTTCCGCATCTCAGAGATGATGCGTTATTAGGCAGTGACGAAGCTATTAATAGATACTATGTTGTACAAGAAGGTGCAAGGCCTGCCGAGGGTTTCGATCCACGTTGGTGGCCTCACTTGTGGAGAGTTAAGTGTGGACCAATAACAGATTCTCAAGAATACAGAGATATACTCGGTACTGGAGAAGATGAAGGTGACTTACGAAATCTACTCAGCAAGTATCAAGATGAAATTATTATTAATGATGCACTATTAGAACAAGCAGAAAATGATGTAGCACAAGACAGCCGAATGTATCAAACTGGTCACTTATATGTTGACCCTAAATCACCAGATAAAGCATACCTCGAACCAAGTGATGGGTCAGCACCAAACGGATTAAGCCTTGTAGGTAGTGGCGCATCGTTCCCAACTTCAGGTACAAGTGATGGTGATTTTTACTTGCGTACAGATTTTTCTCCCCATAGATTGTTTCAAAAGAAAGGAACTAGATGGGTTAAATATGCCGATGACAACAAACGCACATGGGCAACTGCTAATAAAACATTAGCATCGTTTATAAATAACGACACTTATACTATTAACAGTGACGGTGAAACTGTTAAAGAAAAAACAAATCTAAGTCAGGTGGTAGCACCTCGTACAGACACATAGGAGTAGTAAATGTTTGGTTTAGGAAAAGAACAAATGGACAGAGACTCAGTTTTTGAGCAACTAAAAATAGACGAAGGAGTAGTAAATGAAATTTACCTCGATCATCTCGGCTATCCAACTTTTGGCGTGGGCCATCTCGTATTGGAAAGTGACGAAGAATTTGGAGCCGAAGTGGGTACTCCAGTCTCAGAGGATAGAACAAAAGAATGTTTTGAAAAAGACCTCGATACAGCAATCTCAGAATGTGTTGCTTTATACGGAGAAGGGTTTACTGACTGGCCTGGCGTTGCCCAGGAAGTCTTGGTTAATATGATGTTTAACATGGGTCGTGGAAGACTTGGTGGATTTAAAAACTTTAGAAAAGCTCTCGAAGAGCAAGATTGGAAACAAGCAGGAATAGAAGGCAGAGATAGTAAATGGTATAGGCAAGTTACTAAAAGAGCTGAAAGACTAATGGAACGTTTAGAACAGGTATAGTATGACGTACAGACTAAGAGAAAGCAATTTTTTTAAAATATCGGACGAAAATCGTCCTGATCTTGCTGAGCAGTCTGACAGCCCGTTCCCATCAGAATGGGATACCCGTCATAACCCAGAAGGCTTTGTGCTTAGTATTGCAAATGCTCCCAGAAGACATCAGGATAACTTAATAGAAGAATATTCAAAAGACAAAACTGTTATAGATTTAGGAGCAGGATCAGGCTATGCAGGAATTAATGCCTTTAAACATGGTGCAAAATTTGTATATTTTGTAGAATACGATCCGCAGGCTTTCTTAATATTAGATCGTGCATTAGAAAAATTAGGATTTAGTCAAGAGCAATATCGAGTTATAAACAAAGACATAGAAAGATTAACTGTAGAAGATTTTACAGGGCCAGTTCCAGAAGTAGTGTACAGCGAATTTTACGGGCCATGTATATTTGACGAAGGTTTTGTATCTTATACTAGGCATTTAGATAAGTTGTTTCCTAATCTTTATTATGCTCCAGAATTTCAAGCCATGGAAGTTCGTACATGGGACGCTGATTATTCAGTTCCGCCGTGGCCTTACAAACGACCTGAACTATTAGAATCTTTTAAAGTGAAGTTTGCAAACTCAGTATGGGCTTCTCAGTCCATGCCTAAGCATGATCCTATGCCTGAACCGACGCTACCTTATACAACACATGGAATGTTTTATTATAATGCAAACACTAAAAAATTAACTGAAAGTGTTACTGTAGTAACAACAAAACCTGAACAAATGATTGGTTTCTTTCCAATAGAGTTTGGTTGTCATCATGATTATTATTGGATTAACCGTCCAAGGATTGGCTGGTGGGTTAACGAACCAGGCACTTATGTAGTCACAATGGATGTAGCTAATGCATTAAATGGTATGCCTAGAATTATATATCCGGGAGAATTAAGCAATGGCAGGTAAAAATTTAGATTATTGGTATGACGCACAGATAAAACGTTATCTGCTACAACTTGTACGAGTATTCTCAAACTTTCAAGTTAAAGAAATTGTTAAAGGTGCTGAGCGTCTTAACAGAGTTCCTGCACGATATGGTGATATCAGTAGAATGGTAGCTCATATGTTGAAAAACAATTCAGAGAATTCTGTTGCTAATGCACCACAAATTACAGTTAGTGTAGCCAGCATAGGGCAGGCTAAAGAAAGAATACAAGATCCATTCCTAGTTGATACTACTCAAGTAGCAGAAAGAGAATGGGACGTAGCGTCAGGTAAGTATACTTCCGAGCAAGGAAACTTATATACTACACAACGTTATATGCCTGTTCCATACAATCTTAATATACAAGTAGATATTTGGACTACTAATACAGACACAAAATTACAAATACTAGAACAAATATTTGTAATATTTAACCCTGGTATACAGTTACAAGTTAACGACAATCCGTTGGATTGGACCAGTGTGTTTGAAGTAGAATTAACAGATATAAACTGGAGTAGTAGATCATTGCCAGCAGGAACAGACGAAACATTAGACATATCAACATTAACATTTGCTGTGCCTATTTGGATATCGCCTCCTGCTAAAGTTAAAAGACAAACAATTATACAACGCATTGTTAACGACATACACAATGTAGATAGCCTTGCTGACTTAGGATTTGATGGCAGTTATGCTGACTTCTTTGGATCAATTAACGATACTGCAAGTGTTACTGTTACACCAGGCGAGTACAAAGTAAAAGTTATAAGTGGTGGTGCAACATTAGTTAATCCAATGAACGTTGAAGTAAAATGGGCTGACATTATAGAAATGCACGGTGAATTGAGAACAACAAGCAGACTAGAGCTTAATATAAGTGCTGACCCTGAAGAAAGAGAGTTATTAGTTATCGGTAGTATAGCGGCTAATCCAGCAAATCCTAACAACTTAGTATTCAATGTTGATGCTGATACATTACCAACTAACTCATTAGACGCAGTAAATAAAATTATAGACCCAGGTACAAGTAGACCAGGTGATACATTAATTGCTCAAGCAACCGATCAACGATATTTACTAACAGGACCTATATTATCTACATTTGTTGAATGGGGTGGTATCACTGCAAGTGCTAACGATATTGTTCAGTATAATGGTAGTGCATGGTCTGTAGTATTTGATGCTAGTGCAAAAATTGGCACAACTGCACTTGCAACAAATTCACATACATCACAACAGTTTAAATGGACTGGCGTACAATGGATAAGTAGCTGGCAAGGAACATATAACCCAGGCTACTGGAGATTAATACTTTGATTACGGCGGCAGGAGTTGTATTTTTAGCTAAAGACACAGGCAGATGTTTATTGCAACTTAGAAATAGTGACAAGAGATTTAAACACACATGGGGGTTTTTTGGTGGGCTGATCGACAAAGGTGAGACTCCGTTTGAAGCACTTCAACGAGAATTAATAGAAGAAATTGGATTTATGCCTGCATTGAATAAACTTAACCCAATTGATGTCTACGAAAGTAGAGACAAACACTTTTACTATTATAGCTTTGCGGCAGTTGTTGAAAAAGAATTTTCGCCAACGCTTAATGACGAAAGCTCAGGGTACGCATGGGTAGACATAGGCAGATGGCCTCAACCAATGCACCAAGGAGCTAAAGCAACACTAAACAGAAACGGCGGCACCGACAAACTACACAGGATTTTAGAAGTTAATAGTTAACACGTAGGAGTGTACTTTGTCAACGATCATAGATTTTATATGTATTAGGATACAGTCTGAGCTTGAAAAATATGCTAAGACAAGTACGTTGCCTGCTGGACTTTTAGACGGTGTTTTTACTATAGATGATATAGAAGGGTGTATGCAACACTTTACTGCAAGACAAACTAGAATTGCTAGGAAAATAATAAAAGACTACAACAAGCGTACAGGCGAAAGTTTAGAATCGCTTAAAGAAGCACTTAAAAAAGAATATACTGGCCTAGTAAAAAATGCACGAACTAGAGATCCTCAGTTTTCATTTCCACAAATACTTAGAAAATACAGGGCAGACATAAATCCAATTAGAGCATTATATTACGACGCAAGAGATATGGTTAGACGTTATGATCCTACTAGTGAACATCACGTATGGTTAAGTGGAGTAGTAACTGATTTACAGTTTAGTAATGCATTACTTGATGCTTTAGAGTCAGATCTCAAAAAGATAGAGAGATTTATTAAACGATACTACTGGCCTATCTTACAGCACGACCCATCTATTCCATTAGAACTGTTTCATGCAAGACAAGTAAGCAAAGACGGAAAATTCTATGCACAGTTTTTCTTTGATTTGCAATCTTGGGAACCTGAATAGTAATTATTTAATACTTTGTAGTATGCTGTATTGCGTTTCATACGCATCATTATGTTTCATCTTTAACACTTTAACAGGAACATTATTAATATTTAATATATTGTTTACCTGTTCACGATCTTCCTGGAATGGATCAAACCCCATAGCATCCATATTTGTGCTTTGCATATCATCCTGACTAACATAGTCATCTTCTAAATGAATGAAATCCAATGCTAATTGTCGATTCTTAGTATGCTTGAATATTACGTTAGCTAAGTCTCTGTGACTTATCCACTGTTCTTCTTGTAGAGTTTGGGCACTCTCAATGAGGTTAATATATTTTCGCATGTCGTCCATACTGTTATTTATCGTTATTTGCTTGTAGCTATAAATACGCCATTCCAGTCTTTAGGCAAGTCTTGTGTTAATTGAAATTCACAGCGTTCAATCCACATAGCATAGTAGCCTTTCATTTTGCCTTCAAATGCATCTGTTAACTTTTCGCATAAGTTAATTGCTCTATTAAACTCCTGATTGAGATAATGATTATACATGTCTTCGTGCATCTGTTTTGCTTTAGCATACTTAGTTTTCTTAATATCAAGTACTGTGTATATTTCTATACCGACTGTTTTTCCTTTTACTGCTAAGTCGTCTACTTTTAGATAAAAGAAATCGTTCTTAGTATGCTTATATGTGTCGCCGCCCACAAGGAGTAAACAGCCATACTCTTTACATTTGCTTTCTATCCTCGCGGCAGTACTAACTGCATCTCCGAGTATGTCATATGAGTGTCTTGCAGTAGAGCCCATTTCCCCAATATAGCCGAGTCCAGTATTAATACCAGCACCCATACCAATAGGTGGTCTGCCTTCTTTAACAATTTTATTATTAAACTCTTCAACTGCTTTAAGCATTAACAGTCCTGTTTGGACTGCACTCTTAGGATGGTCTGGATCATCCATAGGAGCATTATGTATATGCATACTAGCATCGCCGATGTACTTAATCACCATACCGTCTGCATCAAGTATAGGTTGTGTTATTGCATCCATATACCCATTCATTATTTCTGTTAACCCTTTAACATCATCGCCAAAGCTCTCGCCTAGCGGAGTAAAGCCACGCAAATCTGAGAAGCATATACTTACTTCTTTTTTCATTCCGTCTTTGATTAGTCCTGGATTTTCTTGTAGCATACGCACTACTGTCGGAGAGGCATATCCTGCAAATTGTTTTTGTATCTCGGCTCTTAGTTTAAATTGTACATAGAAGTTGTTAAACGACGTCTGTGTGAACACTAGGAACCCTGCTAGTACCGGGAAGGTAGCATCAAACAATACTAAGTTTGCTGTATAAGAATGTATACTATAATACACAATTCCTCCTAATACAGCAATAACAGTTGGCATACTTGCCCATATAGGTGCTTTATATACTACAGTCATGACTAATAGCATAGTCAACAACGCACACAGAAGCTCTGTAACAGCACTTAGCTGGCTACGGGTTATATTGGCCCCACTTATAATATTCTGTAGCATTTGGGCTTGTATATGCTGTGGATAGAGGTTGCCTCTTGGTGTTGCTACAGGGTTTGCAATACCTTCTGCTGTTACTCCTACAATAACAAACTTTGCACCCATATCTGGTAAACTGGTCGCATCTGTGTATTCTATTTCTTCAAAAGTATTGTTAAAGCGAATGTAAGTTGTGCCGTTTGGTTGGGTTACAATAGGATCGTACGGAGGAACTGCAATCTCTTGCACCCCTATTTCTGTTGTTTTAATTATATAACTAGGCTTGCCTGAATTTACTCGCAACATCTCTATAGCAAAACTAGGATATAGTTTACCTTCTACTCCTATTGCTAATGGATATGTTCTTGTTTGGTTGTCTGGCTGTGGTGCAGATGCGTTAACACCGATCCCTTGTGCTGGTTGCTCTAAAAGGTTTATATTCGTTACTAAGTTTGGCCATGTTAAGATAAAGTCCTGTGCTGGTAAAGGTCCTATTGTGCCTGTACCAATGTGAGGACCTGTAGTTTTGACTCCTTTGGAACTTGGGGTTTGGGATAAAACTATGCCGTTGCCTTGTATCCATGATGCAAATACCTCGTCTCCGTTGAATCTATCTTGCTCAGGAAACATAATAGTAAATCCTATTATGCCTTGATTCTTTTGCCTGATATCGTGTAAAAGTTGAGCATACGTTGTTCTAGGAAAAGGATACTGTCCTAGCGTTGCTAAACTTTTTTCACCTAAGTTAATTATAACAACGTCTTTACTGTCTACTATAGTATCTAACTGCTGGTAACTGTCAAACACCTGTCCTCTTAGACTTTGTAAGGGGATAGGATCGAATATTTTTAGTACTGTTAGAAGTACTATCGTCAAGAATACTGCATAACTACTATATAACCATTTCATAGTTATATTTATGTATTATTCAACGTCGTTCAGTGGATTTTCTAGTATAGTTGTTATTTTTTCTTCTAACTCTTTACGCATTTCTCGTTGTTCGGAATCCATCTCTTTAAAACGTGTATTCATATCACGTTCCATAGCATACACATCATTTCTAATTTCTCTTTGTGTGTCTGCCGATGTCTTTTCAGTTTCCCTTGCTAAGTCCATTGCTACTTTAGTTTCATCTCTTGCGGCATTAATATCTTCCCTTAAATCAGTTTTAATGATTTCTGTGAGTTCTGTTAGCCTAACTAACTCTGCCTGAATTGCTTCTGGTTGTAAGTTTGCTAATGTTTCTTCTGCTTCAAGCAAACGACTATAAAGTTCAAAGCCTCCCCATAGCCCACCAATTAGTGTACCTAGCAACGGAAGTATAAACATCATTTTACTGCCACTCATCTTTACTCCACCAACATCTATCTCTGCCATTTTAGTTCTCCTGTAATTCTTTATATTGACTGTATATCATTTCTTTTAATTTTTCTTGAGTTTTACCAGCCATCATATAAAAACTCTGAACATTGTCTGTATTTTTTTGCCCTGGGTACACTTGATCACTACCATACCATTGCTGTTGGTCTGCTAGTTGCATTTGTGATGTGTAATCGCTAAAGCCTGCTGTATATCCTATATAAGCAACTGCAATAGTTTGGTCACCATATTGTGCTCCATCTCCTGTGCCTTGTTGTACTGCTTGTAATTCTGTTGCTAAGTTTGCCGAAGCAACTACTGAACCCATTCTGTCTGCTAAACTTTCTACTGCATCAGTTTGTTTTTGTTCTTGGAATGTCTGTTGTTGCACTTCAAACTGTGTAAATGTAGGTTGTTCTTGGCTTAAAAATTCAGTAAGACCTGTACCAGAAGCAATAGCATCAGTAAGGTTATCGCCAAAATCTTGTGCTGTTTGTGATAAACCTCCTGAAGATCCATCATCAAAACTCTCTATAAACATTTGTGCTTCTTCTTGCTCTGTTTGAGTCTCAGCAAACTCTTCAGCAACATCAAAGGCGCTTAGACTAGGTCCTGCGTCTATATTTGATATATCTATCGAACTTTGTCCTAGTTGATCTTGAGCAAATAGTAATGAAGTATCGTCGCCTGTTGAACTGCTTTCAACTAACTGTCCAGTAGATGATGAACTAGATGATGAACTACCGTCATCATTTTGGAAACTACTGCTACCGTCTTGTGATACGCTTCCATCTTGTTGTGAGCTTCCATCCATAACTTGCACACTTTCACCTGAACCATCTGCAAGAACTTCTTCCACAATATTTGCTGTTGCTGAATCTGAGAATTCTATTTTCATTTCTGAAACTGCCATGCTCATTCCGCCACCCGAAGGTTCCCAACTATTATTACTGCTAAAACTACTGCTACTTCCGGAATCATTAACAACAGATGAACCACTGTTTGATGTAACTGGACCTTTTTGTGATGATGCTATATTATTCACTGATTTTGACTGAGATTTTTCTCTTGTATCTTCTCTATCTTCTTCTCTATCTTCTTCTGTCTCAACACGACTCTCATCTCTTTCTTCATTAATATCAATATCATCTAATCTTTCGTCTGTCTCTGACATTATTAACTCTGCTAATTCTTCTTCGTTAATTAATTCTTCAAATGCTTCGTCGTTTAAGAAATCTTCTAATATATCTTCTTCTGTAAATTCTTCTTCTGTGAATTCTTCTTCACGTGCATAGTCTTCATCATACAATTCTGTTTCGTCTGCATAAAATTCTACGTCCTCGTCATACAGCTCAAAAAAGGCTTCTTCGTCATCATGTTCACGGAAAAAATCTTCCATAGCACACGTTGGGCAATCCTCAGCACTACGTTCATCTCCTTCTTGAGCAATTAATCCTATAAGGTCGTCATGCTCTGCAAAGCCATCAGCAACTAAGTCATAAGCCATTTCTGCATCTATTGAGTAATCATACTCTTCCCAAACTATTGTTCCTGTATCATCAAACGCCACATCTGTACCGTACCATTCGTCAACTTGCTCTTGACCAAATTCAGCAACGTCTACTTCATACCAGTCTGCCATAGTCATTGTATCTTCCCAGTTTTCGCCGTATGTGCCTTCCATCTCTGATTGCCACTGTTGTTCTTCTAATGCCCACTGAGGATCATTCTCCATAAGCCAATCTTCTTGTGTATCAAACACATCATTATGTACATTGTAGTCATAAGATTCACCTAACTGCTCATCAACTATATCACCTGGGTCGTGTCCGTTGAATTGGATAGACGGATCTAAGCCTAATGCAAGTAAATCATCTTCGCCCATTGTTATGAGTACTGCATCTTGTAGACTAAGACCTTGGTCAACTAACATTTGTTGTTCAGGGTTAAGATCATCATATTGGATATTCATATCTTCGCGTGGATCGTATCCACATGCGCCGCAATCTTCGTTCTCTGAGGCATAGGCATCACGACCATCGTCATATCCATTGTATCCAGCATCATCATACAATTCTGTCCCATCTTGTGAACCATCGTCGCCGAGTGAATTATCTTCATAACCGTATTGATCTTCATGTGCTGTATTTGAATAGCCACCATCATCCATGATATAGTTATCATAATATTCAGGGTCGTCTGTCATCATAGCCATTGCATCTTGTTGTAATTGTAATTCTTGTGCATAGTAAGGACAGTTAGCATCTGATAATTGATCTATATCGCATTGTTGTTCAAATTGGGTTTCTTCGTAGGCTTGGGCATACCCAGGACAATATTGCGAGTAATGAACATCATTTACACATTCTATACCAAATTGATAAGCAGAATAGCCTTCACAGTCTTGAGAGAAGCCAGGATTATTTACACATTCACTAGGCTGACCTTCACCATTTGGGTTATATTTAAGCACACCGCCGTCTTCTAGTGTTCCTTGATCCAGACTATCCCAATTAGAAGTAGAGTCATTAGTATAAAGTATAGCTTGAATATAATTAGAATCATCAAATTGAGCTCCTACTACAACATTATGATTCTCTATATCAAGTTCTCTGTAACGAAACTCAAAAGTGTCTTCATCGCCTTCACAGCACCACGCAGGATCAGTCAACGCAAAATTAGAGCCGTTGTGATCGTTTAATATAACTTCAAAACTGTTACTTGATGGTCTGTTATATTCTTGCATAAAGTACCAACCAAAAACAACATAATCATCAAATGTTTGATACATCATTTTAGATGCAACAGAGCATTCTTGTCCTGAAGAATATGACGAGTTACCTGGAAACATCTGGGCACAGGCTCCTGTACCTGTTCCTCGAATAAGGTCTGTCCAGAAAGGATATAAAGTTTCGTCTTGATAAGGAAGTGCTTGTGGGGTATAATCAGAGCAACTAGAGCCGCCTGAGCTGGAGTCATCCCATCTCAGCAATTTTAGACAACCATTTGTTCCCATTACAGTTCTTGTATATTTCTGGCCTTGCCAGTCAAAGTCAAATCCTATTGAAATAGGACCGCAACTACCATCATCAGCCGAAAAGCATTCTGTTCCTGTATTGTAGATATCGTATAAGGTACTGCCATCGTGTCCAATAGTAACTGAACCGCCCATAGTGACATCCGCGTTACTGTTAGGTGATACTAACGCTATTAGTAGCAATACTGCAAGAGATGTTAGATGTTTGATTGCCATTTGTCCTCACAATAGCCTTTACTTTTTTTCGGTTTTTTCCCTGATTTCTTAGTGCATGTTCTCATAAACTCATCAAAGTCTTTACCGCCGTTTAACTCTTTAGCATCTTCCGCCGGTCTTTTAGAAATCTTTTTTCTGCCAAACCAACCTGTTTTAGCGTCTGCCCTTTCATCGCTGTTATCAGCCCAGGCTACTGTAGCTTCAGCACCAATGGCACCCATGTAAGGACATGGTGTTCCAGCCATTTCCATTGCTTTAAATACACGTTCGTCTTGACACATTAAACTAACTGCCGCTACTTTCATGCCCATATCGTATATAGTTTTAGAAAGTTTAATACGTTCACAGTTCATGTCTCTAACTGACTTACCACCACTTAGTCCAAATACTTGTCCTTGAAAAGCACCTGATATACCAGTTGTACATAAGTCTTGAGAATAACTTGACCCAATGCTTGGTGCTATAGCACTAGCCGGTGGAGCCTTTGTTGTTATCTCTTGCTTAATAGTTTGGTTAGTTTCATTTTTGTTAATGTTTTCGTTCTTGTTGTTATTGTTATTCGTGTTATTATTGGTATTGGTATTGTTTGTTTCTACTTTACTATCACTAGTACTGGTGCTAGTATTGGTGTTATTATTATCGTTTGTATTACTGTTGGTGTTGGTGTTGTTACTGGTCGAATCTGAAGTTGAATTGTTGGTGTTCGTATTATTATTCGTGTTGCTGTTCGTATTGGTATTATTGCTATTTACATTTTGGTCAATGGTACTATTGTTTGTATTATTATTAGTATTGGTGTTATTTGCAGAACTATTGACTGTTGAATTGTTTGTGTTGGTGTTATTGTTGGTACTGGTTGAGGTATTATTGTTCGTATTATTATTCGTGTTGCTGTTGGTGTTATTCGTTCCACCAGATGAAACATTATTGTTGGTATTGGTACTATTGTTTGTATTACTGTTGGTGTTGGTGTTATTATTGGTGTTCGTATTGGCGTTCGTATTATTATTCGTGTTGGTACTGGTTGAGGTATTATTGTTCGTGTTATTATTCGTGTTGGTGTTGGTGTTGGTGTTGGTGTTCGTATTGGCGTTCGTGTTATTGTTGGTACTGGTGTTCGTATTATTATTCGTGTTATTATTCGTATTATTATTCGTGTTATTATTGGTATTGGTATTGGTGTTATTGTTGGTACTCGTGTTGGTGTTCGCGTTTGTATTATTATTGGTGCTAGTATTCGTGCTAGTGTTGGTGTTGGTGTTGTTATTGGTCGCCGTACTGGTATTGGTGTTCGTATTATTATTCGTGTTGGCGTTCGTATTGGTATTCGTATTGGTATTCGTATTATTATTCGTGTTGGTACTCGTGTTGGTACCAGTAGTATTCGTAGTCGTGGTATTCGTAGTAGTGGTATCACTTGTACTAGCTTCACAATATTCTGTTCCTGCTGTACATGTACCTGTTGCCTGACCTTCTGCTGTAATAGGTAAACCAAAAAAGACAATCATGCCCATGACTGATAAAAGTTTTTTCATCATTTTCTCCGTGCAAGGGCAAGTGTTTTGTTTGGGTAGCTTGTGTAGTGCGTGTGTCGTCGTACCCTGTTTGTATATGTATTTATCAAAAATGAGACCAGTCTCAGTTTTAACCATAAAAAAAGGGCAGTTTACACTACCCTTAATTAGTTCATAATATTATCTTGAAAGAATATTACTACGAGTCGCACTCTGCAGGATTGTCGTTACAGTATATCATGATACTTTTTACAAGTGCCTTGATATCCTGATCCGCCTGTTTCTCATCTGCCCTTTTCGAGAACAGGCGAGCTACTTTCCCGCTGAGTCGTCTTTATCTTTTTGAAGTTCGTCAGTTTGTTTATCAACTTGGTCTGCAACTGTGTCTATTGCGCCGGTTGTAATATCCGTTGCTACTGTTGCTATGTTAATAACGTCATCTGAAACTGCTGTTACCATTGTGGCGGCTCCGCCTACAATTGCATCAACTGTTCCTGTGACAATCTCTGTTCCTGCGTCCCAGGCCCCTCCAACTGAGGCGCATCCTACAATACTTGAACAAAGTACTACTACGAAGAACGAAATCAAATTTTTCATGATTAACTCTCCTTTTATAAAGTTATAAAGCCAACTGCTATTATAACATATATATTTATCAACTTGTTAGTACATACTAACCGGATTATGACAAATAATCTGCATTATTATACTCTTTATTTGCGATATCATATAATTCATAGTGTGTTAAAACTATAAACATTAGGAATATAAACAGTAAGATAGAACTCACAATTAGATAAATTATAAAAGGAAAGAAGAATGTAAATATTGATATGTGTGCAAACAATATTGAGTAGACGTAAAATTTAAGGCTGTTACTGTATTTCTTCACTGGTTGATGTAAGGTTTTCTAAGAAATCAGCCCTATGCCAAGAGTAATCAACTAAAATATCAATCGTAAGGACTATTAAGACTAATGTCATGATTATTGATAGATATATGTTTATGGCCGCGGTTATCTTTAACCACTTGATCATATGTTTCATAAGTTATATTATACACGCTTTATAAAACGTGTCAACCGGTTTAGTCGCCTTGGGTTATACTAATCGAACAGCCGCCAACAGTTACACAGGATTGGGTAAGTGTATAACTTTGATTTGTAGTGCCTTGCTGAAGTAAATCTAGTGTTGTAGGATTGGTTCCGTCTAGAGAAATTGTAGCAGAATGGGCGCCGGCGCTCTTTTGTTCGATGTCAACTATGTTGCTGTCATTGTTTATTGTTAGATTAAGTGTTTTGTTACCATTGGCCCATTGCTGAGCAAATACATCGTTGCTGTTACTATATAAGTTTACAGTCATACTATGATTAGTACTACTGCTATCCATTTTTTGAGAACCACTAAAATCATTGTTACTACCGTGAATGTCTAACCTGAGAAAGTTGCCGCCGGGTTCGTAGTTATCATAATCAAATGTTGTATCGTCGGTGCTGGATAGATAATATCCTTGCCCAAATAGAACATCGTTGTTATTGCCCGATATATGGAATTGAGCATCGTTTGCGTTACATGTTGAAAAACTACATTTTTGTCTTATTTCTATATCGTTATTGTTGCCGTCTAAGTCTCCGCCCCAAGAATAGCCCGACCCCCATGCATCTGTCCAGCCGATATCGTTATTCTTACCTTCTTGTTGTAGGTATATAGTATTATTGTTTCCGCCTACACTGAAGTAAACACTATTGTCATTGCCTACCTGTACAACACTAAAAGTGTTGTAAGTATCGCTTGTTACTAATCCCAATTTAACGTCAACACTATTATCGTATCCGCCTTGGGCTATATCAATAGCTACATTGTTGCCTGTTTGTGTTATCATAACATCGTTCTCATTGCCTGCTTGGGCACTAAGTGGTATTAATAAAAACATTCCCAATATTATATACCCTAATACTAATAACGGGGTGTCTTTAGGTTTCATATTATTAAGTTTATCGTCTATATTCATTAGAATAAGTCTCTCCACGTAGATGTAGTTAGATCACCGGAGTGTTCTCTGCGAATTCTTTGTGCATTAGCCTCTATAATAGGTGCTATGCCATTCCTCCATTGGCGCCATTCGTCGTCTGTAAAACTATTTAGCCTTTTAAGTTCATTAATAACCATTTGCATACGCTTGTCATCGTCAGTTTCATTGTCATAACTTTCATCAATGTAGGGTTCAAACGTTTGCCAACCTATACCTTTTAAGTATTTTAATAAGCCAGGAACTGCAATAACCATGAATGCTTGCTTAAACCAGAAAGGTTTGTATGTTTTCTCTGTAAAAAATACTCCTCCCCGTAAGTAGTCGGACGTACTATCCCTAGGTTCCTCATTGTCACTTTGATATATTGTTTCTGTAACAATTGATAACTGTGTGTTCATATGTAATTGTGTATCATTGTTATCTGGAAATGCTATATGTCTAAGTCGCTCAGCACCTTCGTTAATATATAACGGTAAATTATTCTTTAGCCAGTCAGTCGCAACAGGATGTGACTTGTCAAGTCCTAATTGATCTGAATGGCCTGGTTCGTTATGTCTTAAACTAACTAAACCATCTTTTAGTAAATCATTATGAACTAACTCTGTAACCAGTTTGGTTCTGTGCCATCTAGGAACATTGTTAAAGCATAAAAATGTTTTTGCTGGCATAAACTCTGGATCAAATGCTGGTACAGATACAATATCCTCAACTGGCATCCAAGATGTGTTCCACCATGTTTGATCATACCAATTTCCTGACATAATACTAATAGGATTATCTATTTGGTTCTCTTTACAGAAGTCTTTCCACGGTATTTGCATGTTAGCCGCGGAAGTAACATATATAAAATCTGCAGGATTTATCTCTGGCATTGCAGTTGCTAGTAACTGTATGCGTAATAGACCGTCTGTTTGAATTGTTTCCATTAAGTTATAACAAAGAAACTTAGTAGTTCCGTGTTTTTTTAACACATTAACATATTCCACTAGCTCTGATACGCACATATGGGCAACTGAGATACCATGTTCCGGGCCTGCATACAATATTCCTGTCTTGTCGACAAAGTTTGAACGTATAAGGTCTGGCCAAACTCGGCTCATTTCTTTCCAACAGTCAACTAGATAGTTAAAACTCGGTAATCTTGAATGACTAACTTGTTTCCAGCCAAGATATGAATCATATCTTTCGTATGGAATATTTTCTAAGAGGTCATTTACTGTAAGTAAATTAAATGCAACAGATGAACTAACTTGTACTGTAGTACCAAAGAATATAACAGTATGTGCCCAAGCAAGAGGTTCTTTATACTCCATATTTAAATGTAGTATAATGTTTTCTGTTTCTAAGTGCCTAACATCTAATCCTGCTGATGCTAAAGCGTTAGCTAAGTCAAGTTTGGGTTTTTCCGAGACAATTAATACTCGTGTGCCTAATTGCTTTGCTTTTTTAACATAAGCAATTATATAATCTGGATGCATGTGTGTTATCCGCTTTGTTGTCTAATAATAATATTTATGCTTCCGCCCGAGCCTACTGTTATTAAGCCGGTCTTTCCGTCAACGTCTGTTTCAATACTTGCATTAGATGATATCGGTAATCTAATACTAATTATACCGCTGTTATCTCTGTAAAACCATATTGTTCCTGCACCTTTATCTATTATAGTGTTAAAAGATGTCTCTTTATCAAATCCTGGAGAGGTACCTGTTATTAGTGCGCCATCAAATGCGGCTACACCTGATCTACCTTTTGATTTCATGTCTACTGACACTTCAAGTACACTCAATAAGTCTTGTAGCAGATCTACATCAAGAAAATTTATGTCAAGTTCAGTAAACTCTAGATCTGCATCAGGGTCTTCTTCTAATATATTTTCTTCTAATAAGTCTACATCTAAATCTGTGAATGCAAGGTAGTCTGCTCCGCCATTTGCTTCTGCTTTTTGTTCAGCAACTGCTTCTGTAATTTCTGCTGGTTCACTTACAATAAACATATTGTCTATCATATTAAGATCAATATTTGTTAGGATAACAGGATCTGTAGGACTTGTCTCAAATGTACTAACCATAGCACTCATGTATGCTTCGTCAAGTGTTACTACTCCGCCTGCGTTTGTAATTGTTATGCTACCACTAGGCGCACAACCTTCTTCTAGTGCTACTTTATCAGTGCAATCTTCATCAGGTAATAATATAACTAAACTTCTGCCGAGTTCATCTACTGTTGTTGTGAAATCAGTGCCACGGATACCAATTGTGGCAGTAGGCGTATGGATTGTTATGTTCTGCTTTGGAACTAATCCTAGTCCACCAGTAGCAAATCTGGCGGTGCCTTGTATAAAGTTAAGGGACATTTTGCTTTTGTTTGGATCTGGGTCATAAACATATTCGTTTATTTCCATAAAAGTGTGTTCTGTAAGACTAACTTGAGTTTTGTCAAGAAACTCAATTTTTAGTCTGCCGTTCTCTGTTTCGATATTGTCGAGGCTTTCAATTCCACCAGAAAGGGTCGCTATCAGGTTTTCACCTGTCTTACGTTCTATTGAACCTGGGGTGCCGTTTAGCTCTGAGACTGTGCCTATCTGGGCACTGACTCCGAAACTACATATAACACACAACAATCCAATAACATATTTATTAATCTGTTTGCGTAATTGTAACTGTAGCATTTTCGCTATCAATATCTAGGTTCATTTCGCTATAACACGAAGTTATACCTGTTGCACATGTTCCTGAGCTTTGAGTTAAACTGTAATTTGCTCCACTACCATCATGTAGCACAATCATTTTATGATATGCTCCATCTGTTTGGCTAGTTACCCAAGTATTGTTACTTCCAGTTATATCAAAATCCCACTTAGCATCATCTGACTCAATATCAATAGAAGTAAATACATTTGTACTTCCTAGTATATCAAGGTCAAAATCTAACCTTTCTGCGGAAACTGATCCACCTATGTCGATATCAAAAGTGTTAGAACTACCAGCAACGTCAACTAAAAAGTTGGCGTAGTCTGTGCTACCGCTTGCACCTAAGTTCCAATCCCATATATTACTGTCGCCAGTAAATACAGCATTAATAGTAGCATTATCACTTATAAGCGGTCCATAGAACTTGTTCAAGTTACCTGCTTGATCTAAGTTAAATGTAACTGTTGCTCCAGTAATTAAGAAATCTGTTGACGACGCCGCGTTTCCACTAACTTTGTTACCATAACCAATTTGGTCAATAGTTAAAATTAGTGTCGTGCCTTGTTGATCAAGCAAAATTTCGTTATCCGTTGTGCCTGCCGCTGAAATCGGCTGTGTAATAACCAATCCAACTCCTAGCATACCAATTAATAATAATTTATTAATTTTCATTTCTTTCTTCTCCTATTTGGCTTTCTACTGTGTTAGTTTTTATAGGCGTAAATACGATTTCTTCGTAGTGTTCGTTTGCTGGATAATTCAGCGTCCAAAACCCTCGGAGATCTCCTTGTTCAATCATTGCCAATACTGCGGCTTCGACTGCACTTCTTACTGCCCATGTAACACTTTCGTTTTGTGTAACACCTGTTTCAAGCTCTAATAATTTAGTATCCATATCAAGGAATCGGAAAACATCTGCTCCCATTCCTACACTTAATATTGTCTTGTATGTCTGTACGTTGAGTAACACTTCGCCTGTTAATGTACTAACTGCTCTTAGTGATACTACAACAGAGTCGCGTCTATATTGGGCACTACCGCCGATACCTAAGTACCTTGCGCCATTACCGCCTGTTTCTACGTTGCTATCATACCCAACAATGCCACCTTCTAGAATCATTCCTGCAAACAACATAGGTTCGAGTCCTTTTTCTTTCTCATTATTAGCTTTAGCGTACTCTGTTCTTGTAGACCTTACAATCTGTCGTTCTCTGACAAGATTATCTAGTCCCAAGCCTCTTTCTACCACACGGAACCAAGTACCGTTACCGGTGTCTCCTGCTCCTGCGGCTTTTAGTGCATCAATTAATAAAGGTTTAGCACCTTGAGTAACTGCTGTACTAAACAAGGCAATGTTATCTTTCTGTTTACGTTGCCCTGTTAAATCTGTAAATTGGTAAACTGCTACCACTGGCATAGTTTTCGCTGGCGGTAAAGCTCTTAACTTCGCATACGTTGGAAGCTCAACTTGGACTGGATCTTCGATACACTCCATAAAACTATCTTTACACCAGTCATCTTTAACTATATTAGTAGGTATGGCAATACTCGCACAACCGCTAGTAATCAGGCCTAAAACTAAGATAGGCAAAAATATTTTAAACATTATCCTATATTTCCTACACCAACCGGAATGTCAATTGTTGTTATTGACCCGTCGGCATCTACGATGGTTAATCGTATAATTGCTATACCATCTTCTCCTATTATGCGTTCGTATGTTACAGTATTGCCTTCAATAGTAAACACGCCATAGTCTGCACCTTCTTCGTTACCAAACATATTATCAACCAACTGTTTAGATAACTGAGAATAAATTCTACTTTCTAAGTTTCTTAAAAACTTGTTTAACGTTGAATTATCTTCTTCTCGTTTTAATCTTAAAAGCTCTGCTTCTATACTTTCTTTAATTTTATCCTTTCTGCTTTTTTCTTGATTCTCAATAGTTAAATAATGACTTGAAGTACCTACTCCCGAAAAGGATGGATTTTTAAACTTCATTACAAGTTCGTCAGCCTCTAATGTTTGGCTTGCAAAAAACAATACCATAACGGCTATACCTAAATGAGTTCCTGTAATTTTCATTTTCATTTTTTATCCCCTATCGATGACTGTATGCTTGATAATTCATGCGTCATGCTTTCTAATTTTTCTTTCTTCGCCGCGTCTTCTATAACTTTTTGGCGTTCTCTATACTCTAAAACTACATTAACTTTTTGTTGCAGTCTAATCATATCTTGATCAAGCATTCTTGTTTGATCTATCACTTTAATTAATGCAAAGTGCATTTTTTCAAGTTCAGGCTCTATATGTTCGCTGATAAAATGCCAGATAAAATATATAAAGTACCCGAGTCCTACCATCATTACAATAGGGAATCCGTACTCGTTAACTATCTGTGCAAAATCCATCAATCTCGCCTAGCGTCTATTTTACCATCTTCCATAAAATTTTCTGCTCTTGCAATTCTATCGATATCTGGTCTTAAATCTAACGCACTACTAACTAGCAAGTCTATTTTCATCATTTCATTACTCATTGTTCTTGCCCTATTTTCTAGACTAGTACAAAACATAGTTAATGTTTTAATCTGATCCACAATGCCGTTTAAGATTTGCTTAATAACAGTAAAAATGAAGAATCCCATTACGAGGCTTCCGGCGATTGGTGCTCCAACTTCAGCAATCAAAACAAATATTTCTTCCATGACTGTACCTTCTGCGGTTCGAATAGCAAATTAATTTACTATAGACTTAGTGTCTGTTTAAGTTTCTAAAAAGTAGTCCTACCTACTAGTAACAACTATTTATCAGTTCTATGCTATGTTTTCGTGCATAGAAAAATTATTCAAAAAAAAGCACTCCGGAGAGTGCTTTTAAATAGGTTTCTAAACTTTTTTTATTACATTAAGTTAATAAGTACTTCAATAACTGCTTCGCCACCTTCTGAAGAGCCAACTGCTTTACCAATTATTCTTCCTGACTGTGCATTGTTATCTGTTTTAGCATGTCCACTCATTCCTGAACTAACCATTAAGTCTCCAGGAGCAACTGGGCCAGTAACCTTAGTAGGTACTCTTCCTGTTAATGCTACTGCAACACCTTCTGCGTCTGCGTTCATTAAGTAAGCTGGATCTGTACTAACAACACCTGCTACTGCGTGACAACTTTCCATGCCACATGCTGTAACTTCTGCATCGCCGCCAAACATAACAACTGTTCCTGCATCTATGTCAGCATCTGCTGAGTAAACCTCAGCCAAATCCGCATATCTTGCCGTTGTTGCTGTTGCTGTAATAACGCCTGCCGCAAAGTTACCTGATCCATCTCTTGCTACAACTTTACTTGCTGTGTTAGCCGAAGTTGCGTCTACATTTAATGTAACGCCTCCACTTGCACCGCCACCTGATAAGTAATCGCCTGCTGTAACACCAGTGATGTCACCAACACTAGTTGTATACCCTGCGTCATTACTAAAACCTGAGATTGCAATACTGCCTTTAGTAAGTTTTCTGCTGTTGCCTGAATCGTCTACAACTACAAAGTGATCTCCGTCTCCATTAGTAGTAGATGTGCTTAGTTCGTTACCGTCAAATGCTATTGAAATAGTTCCTGAACTTGTAACTGTTCCTCCGCCACTAATACCTGTGCCTGCACTTACGGCAACACTTGTAACTGTACCAGTTGTTGTCGAGTATCCTAATCCTGTAACGAAATCATATACATGATCACCAGTTGGGATAGTTGATGCACCATTTGTTACTGCGGCTGTGTTTACATTTAATGTAATGGCACCACTTGCGCCACCACCAGTTAAACCAGTACCTGCTGTAACACCTGTAATATCACCGACATTACTTGTCCAACTGTTATCGTTGTTAAAGTCACTTAGTGTAATTTCACTAACAAGTTTTCTTGACTGTACGCCACCGTCTAGTATTACTAGTTCATCTGCTGATCCTGTAACATCCGCTGTCATATCTGGAAGTTCTGAAAGGTCTACGTTTAATGTAACTGTACCATCTGTGCCGCCACCGTCTAACAATGTACCTGCTGTAACACCTGTTACATAACCTGTATCTGTTAAACTAATTGCTCCGCTACTATATGTAATACCTGTTCCGCCACTAAATAAGCCTGTAATGTAACTGGAATCTACTGTTAATGTTGCACTACCTGATGTAGCTCCGCCATTTAAACCAGTTCCAGCAACTACGGCTGTAATATCGCCTGTTGTAGTTGAGTATCCGTATGCTTCAATCTTATCAGCAATCGCTTTTGCTGTCATCAATACTGCGTCTGAATCAGCAAATGATTCTGAACTAATTTGCAAACTGCCTGCCGCTAATTCTGAAACTGTTAATCCGCTTACGTTAACTGTAACAGTACCTGATGTACCGCCTCCACTTAAACCAGTACCTGCTGTAACGCCTGTTACATAACCTGTATCTGATAAACTAATAGCACCAGAACTAATATTAATACCAGTTCCTGCACTAAAGTGAGCTCTTGTCTCACTAGCACTTGGACCTGTGTAAGTAATTGTACCACTGCTGTAAGCAAGACTTCCGTCTCCGCCTGCATCAGTAACTGTAATGGCACCTTGTGCATCTGAATCTGCGTATTGTGTAATAGTTGTAGCAAATGCGCCACTACTAAATGTCATACCAGTTCCTGCACTTAGATGTGCTCTTGTTTCTGCCGCACTTGGACCTGTGTAAGTAAATACACCGTTACTGTAAGCAAATGATCCATCGCCACCTGCATCTGCGGCACTAAAGAATGCTTTAATTTCTGATTCTATTGGTAATGTATACCAAGCTGATCCGTCTCTTGTTTGTTGCCAAACATCTGCACTTTCGTCCCATTGTAGTTTAACGTTAGTTGATGTTCCACGTTCTATCTCAATACCAGCATCTGCACTTGGAGTACCTGTTTCGTTGTTATTGAGAACAATTAAGTTATCATCTACAGTTAAAGTTTCTGTATTAAGAACAGTTTGTGTACCATTAACAGTTAAGTTACCGTTAAATATTGCATTATCTGAGAATGTTTTAGCACCTGCAACAGTTTGGGCGCCAGTAGTTCTAACTACTGTAGCATCTACGCTTAAGGCTCCACTAGCTATTGCAACACCGTTACTAGCACTAAAGTGAGCTCTTGTCTCACTAGCACTTGGACCTGTGTAAGTAATTACACCAGATGTACTGTTGTAAGCCGCACTTCCGTCTCCGCCAGCGTCTGTAACACTAATATGTGCTCTTGCTTCTGCGGCACTTGGGCCTGTGTAAGTAATTACACCTGTTGTATTGTTATAAGCAAGACTTCCGTCACCACCTGCATCAGTTACACTAACGCTGTCTAACGCAATTAAGTCTTTGTATGATGAACCATCGTTTGTATACTGCCATCCGTCACCTGATTCGTCCCATCTAAGTTGAACATTAGTAGAATCGCCTCTTTCAACAATAATGCCAACGTTATCAGAAGGGGTGCCTGTTGCGTCTGCATTTAAAGTTATTAAGTTATCTGCAATTTCTACTGAACTACCAGTTGCCGCTAATGCGCCACTAAGTGTAGTTGTTCCTGAGAATGTCTTGTTGCCTGCAATAGTTTGAGTGCCAGTAGTTCTAACTACTGTAGCATCTACTAAAATTGTTCCTGAAGTATTTGTAATACCGTCGCCACCTGTTATATAGGTTGCTCCGTCTACATAAGCCTTAGATGCGGCATCTGTTGCCACACTAGGTGCGGCTAAGTTGTTAATGTGGTTACTGTTAACATTAATGTTTGAACCAAACTTAACACCACCACTTGAAGTAATAGTTTTAGCCGCTGTTAGTACAACGTCTGTTTTAAGTTGGATGTCGCCACCTGAAGTTAATTCAATATCACCAGTTCCTTGTGATAAGATACTAATGTTCTGGTTACTATCAGCTGATATTTGGATTGTTCCTGAGTTATCTTCAATAACTTTTTGTCCATTAACATATAATGATCCTGGTCCAATGTAAACATCTTTCCACATTCTCGCCGCAGTACCTAGTGTATAAGTATTGTCAGCGGCAGGAATAATATGTCCTGCAAGTGTGCCAGCGGCTAAGAAAGTTTGTACTCTAGCATTTGTATAATAAAGGTTAGATGAACCTTCTGTCATTTCATCTGTATTATCTTTTGTTGCTATTTGTGAAGTAACATAAGCCTTAATACTTTGCTGTGATGCAACTTTAGTAGCACTATCTGAAGCAAAGTTATCTTCATCTAAAAATGCTGTACCACTTACGCCAGTATTTAATACTGGTGAAGTTAAAGTTTTGTTTGTTAAAGTTTGCGAACCTGTTAAAGTTGCTACTGTACTATCAATTGCTATATCATTTGCGTTTGCAGTAATACCTGTTCCGCCTATAACATTAATTGTTGCTGATCCTGAAGTTGCACCGCCAGTTAGACCTGAACCTGCTACTATACCAGTAATATCACCCGTTGCCGCTGATGCTACTTCTGAATAAGTTGCTAGTCTAAATCCGCCTGCTGTACTACCATTGTGGACGATGATTGTATTTAAATCTGTATCTATCGTAATCTCACCAGCTAATCCAGTAAATGAACTATGCTGGGAAGTAGTACCTCGACGCCTTTGAATTGCTGTTGCCATTACATTCCCCTAAAATTTGATATGGTAATCGTTAAATTTGTATAACACATATTTATCATAATCACCTAATTAACGTGAGTTCTAACTCATCATTTATGTTTTTTAACACAATCCAGTTCGGATTAGTTAATTGCCCTTTGTAGACCGGTGTTGTTCCTACTAAACATACCACTGCCCACTCCTGTCTATCGTTCCTGTTCTTGTACTCTCTGCCTTCTTCAAATACTATACCGTTTGGCAGATTCCTGTATAATGCAGATCCTTCGCTGTCTGTCTGAAATTCAATTGCATTTTCAGGCAATGCCATAGCAGGATCTAAACTTGTTTTGAAATAACTTTCTAACTTAGTTGTTTCATTCTCTAACCACTCTACAATATTGTATTGTGATTTTGCTTCTTCATTAAACTTATCTGTGTAAAATTTACTTTTCCAATAAGTTTTTTCGTTACCTATAACTGCGGCATTTTTAACAACTACCCCAATTACTGTGTCTCCTTCATCTGCAACAACTAACATTCCGTTTGTGTCAACTGCAACAGTAAAACCTGATCTATCTTCTTCTTTATGATTACCATCTGCCCATTCAAAAAATTCTGCATATCCTACTTTATTTGAAAAGTAAGACTTTGCTGTGAATAATGAGCCTTCGCCATCAACGTTAAAAATTTCTGTTTTGCTAATATCATCATTGCCTGCTTCAGCATTTACTGTTATTGCATTCCAGTTTTTAGAAAATGTTGCCGCTGTATCTAACTCTAGAATAGCATTATCTTCAAATGCTTTAGACTTTGCTGAAACACTCAACCCAGGCATGTCATTAAATCTGTGATAAACACCTAGTGTAGCATCATTAACCTTGTCCATAGAACCTAATGTTAGCGATCCATCTGAATGGATATTTGTTCCTTGCCTATTCATTCTACTTGCGGCTTTAAAGACAAATGTTTTTTCATCATCTCCATCGCCTTCAACTATTAATCCTCTTGTACTGCCATCTCCACTTGTAGGTATGTCTGATTCACTTGGCTCTCCTGCCTTAAAGTGGACACTTCCTTTGCCAACTGTTCTTGGCGACTTAGTACCTGTGGATAAAGTACCAACTCTAGAAATTTGTAAAACTGTATCTTCTAATCTTTTAAAGCCTAAACCGTAAGTATCTGCTACAACTGAATATCCTACGTCACCACCAACAAGTGCTATTTCATCTTTCCTGTCGCTTGTTGCAATTTTAATTTGTTGTAATGCTACTTGCAATTTTCCTTCTACCTCTGCTATTAAACGTTTTGTAACGTCAGCTGTAATTTTTTCTGTCAATGCTTCTACGTCAATTTCCTGTTTAACTGGTTTAACCTGTTTAACTGGTTTCTTAATAAGGGCCGATGCTTCTATTTTCGTACCTGCCTTTGTTAATTTTTTTGCCATTGTGTGTGTTCCATGTGTGTTATTAGCTTACTATTGCTCTGTCTGTAATTCTACGCCAGTTAGACCCGTCACTAAAAGCCATTGTGGCTCCGCCAGTTTCGTTACTAACAAAAATCATTTGCCCAGTACCACTTACTGACGGTAATGCTGATACTAAAAATATATCATGTGCATTGCCGTGATTTTTAATTATGTGTTTAAAGTCGCCAATGGTGGTATCGCCATCTGCTACTTGACCGTAATCTATAGTTATATTAGCTGTTGTGGCTATAGAGCCGTAATCACTAATAGGTTCAAATAAAACACCTTTTACTACACCTGTCTGTAAAGTATCTGTTGCTTTATCAAATGTAAGAGATGCATCGGCACCTGCTGAACCACCATTATTAAATTGAATTTGTGTGTTACTGCCTGCTGGATCTACACTTACTGCTCCAAAACTTAACGTACCAGAACCATTAGTCTTTAAAAATTGATTAGCTGTACCGTCGGCGGACGGTAATGTATAAGCATTATTAATTGTGGTTGATGAGCCGTCTACTTTAAAAACTTCTGCACTATTACTAGCATTGTAAATTTTAAATACTGGATCAGTGCCGCTTGAATTATCTCTAATACGAATATTGGTGGCTGAACCATTACTATGTCTTAGATCTAAGTAAGCACCGGAGTATTGTAAACTAGGATTTGTTCCTAATCTTAAATTACCATTTACAAAAAGTTTTTCATTCGAACTTACGGAGCCAATAGAAACAGTATCATTTGTACTGTTAACAACTAATGTGGTAGTATCAACTGTCAAGTCTGGCAGATTTGCACTTAGGTTTTCCCAAGCAGAACCTGTATACACCTTTAAGGTAGTATTTGAAGCATCAATAAAGATGTCACCTGTTGATTGTCCGGAACTAGGAGCAGTTCCTGTTGAAATTTTACTTCCGGTACTCTTTCCGATCTTAAATTCAGAAGTAGTGGTACCTTTGAAATTACCAAATATAGCCATTTTATCTTTCTCCGCACTCGTTCAGAAGTTGTATAACCGCTGTCAGTAACTATTGTCGTTACTGTCTTGTACGCAATAAGTATTTATCACTTTGTGGGAATATAGTTAGTCTTAGTGTATTTTAAACTATGATTTCAATAACACCAGAGCCTGCATCAGTTTTATTTGATAACGCTCTACCTATTATTTGTAACGGACTTAGTATTGTAGGATCTGGTGCCACCATTGCAAAGCCTGGGGCTCCACTAGTAATTAACACATCACCTTTATTAACATTTCCTATTACTTTACATGGTACTCTACCACGTAATGCTACTGCAACACCTGTTGTATCTGCATTCATTAAGTAAGCTGGATCTGTACTAACAACACCTGCTACTGCATAACTGCCTGGTTGATCTGTAACTGTAACTTCTGTTTGGCCGCCTATAATTAAAACAGTACCTGCTTCGTAGTCAGCATCTGCATGATATTTTTCAGCCAAATCCGCATATCTTGCCGTTGTTGCTGTTGCTGTAATGACGCCTGCCGCAAAGTTACCTGAACCGTCTCTGACCACGGCTTTACTTGGCGTATTTGTACTTGTATATACTGCTGTATCTGTTAAATCTGTATTAAAAGTTACTTGGTCACTGTTAGCGACGTGTGTTAAACTTATTCCAGTGCCGCCAACTAACGATAATATATCATTGTGGTTAAAAGGAGAAGTATTCCCGGCGGCTGATATTGACCAATTAGACATATAACTATATGATTCAATTTTGTCTTTTATTGCCGCTGATGTCATTAATACTGATTCTGAATCAGTAAAACTTTCTGAACCTAGTTGTAAACTGCCTGCGGCTAATTCTGCAACTGTTAATCCACTAACATTTAAAGTAACTGCACCACCTGTACCACCTCCAGTTAAACCTGTTCCTGCTGTAACGCCTGTGATGTCACCAGTTTCTGTTGTATATCCGTAACTTAGAATCTTATCTTGAATTGCCGCTGACGTCATTAATGACGTATCATTATCTACAAATGATTCTGAACCTAATTGTAGACTGCCTGCCGCTAATTCTGATATTGTTAATCCTGTTACATTAAATGTTGTTCCACTTAAATTTAATCCTGTGCCGCCTGTATATGTTGTATCTGTCCATGGAACATTAACAAACATCTTACCACTTGATAATTCAATTGGATAATTTTTACCACTTTCTGTGAAGCCAGTTTTTACACCACCAAATAGTGATGATGTTGCTTCTATAACATCAAGTGTGACTGCACCTGACGTGCCGCCTCCACTTAAACCTACGCCGGCTGTAACACCTGTAATGTCTCCTGCATCATTAGTAAAACTAATAACACCAGTACTACTGTTATATGCTAAGTCGCCGCCTGCACTAATTAATCCTCTAATATGAGATGTATCTACTGCAATATCGTTTGCATTAGCAGTAATACCTGTTCCGCCTATAACATTTAATGTAGCTGATCCACTTGTACCGCCGCCAGTTAAACCTGTTCCTGCCACAACTTCTGTTATGTCACCTACTGTAGGTGTTGCAAAAACTACACCACCAGAGCCATCTGTTGTTAGAACTGCGCCAGCACTACCGTCTGCTGTTGGGAAAGTAAATGCACCGTTAATACTTAGTTGGTTTATTCTTGTTGTTCCTGCAATAGTCTGTCCGCCAGTTGTTCTTAAAACTGTGCTGTCAACTGCTATATCATCTGCGTTAGCAGTAATACCAGAGCCACCTACAACATTAAGTGTAACTGCCCCTGAATTGCCGCCGCCAGTTAAACCTGCGCCGGCTGTTACAGCTTCTAAGTCTGCTGAATTATCATTTCTAATTGTAACCGTGTTACCTGTATTAGTAACTGTAATATTTGTACCGCCAACAAATGAAAGTACTTCGCCACTGCTAATTGCTTCGTCGCCACCTACACCTGTATCTGTTCTTACAGTAAAACTTGAATAGTTATCTGCTGTTGTAGTTATTGCACCAGTACTACTGTTATAAGCAACTAAGCCTGTAGCACTAAGATTACTTCTAACCTGAGCGGCAGTAATACCTGAATATGTAAATTGTCCTGTACCGTTGTTATATGAGAAACTTCCATCGCCTGCTGAGTCAACAGCACTAAATAATGCTCTCACGTTTGAATCTGATCTAAATGCATCTGTTGTAACTGTTACAACGTTTCCTGTTTCTGCAAGTGTAACACCTGTTCCGCCTGCTAAACTTTTAATAGCGTGGTATGTTGTTGAACCAGATACTCTAGCACCAGCATAAATGTTTGTGCCACTAGCACCGACATCTTCTACTGTGCCAACACTTGATGCTGGTGTAATTTCTTGTGCCGAACCATTAACATAAACGTATGCCTTACTTGCCGAGTTGTCAATATATATAGCACCGTTAGTTGCTGTCGCACTTCCTGGAACAATAAGTGCTCCAGTGAATGTTTTAGTTCCTGTAACTGTTTGGTTTGCTGTTGATGATACAAAAATTGTACTTGGTACTCTGCTTAGTTCGTATGTACTATCGTTGTACATAGCAACTTTACCAGTGTCTGCTGTTGTATTTCTTAAAGGTGAAATATAAGTTGCACCTGCTGTTGCGGCCGCTGGGTATGGAAAAGCACTATCACCTGCTCTCAGTACAATACTGTCTGCGGCTTGGCTAGTTTCACCTGCTTTATGTCCAATAGCAATGCTATAATCGCCTTGAGTTGTTTCACCTGCTTCAACACCAATTGCAATACTGTATGCCTTCTGTCCAGTTTCACCTGCTTTTCTTCCTATAGCAATACTATGTTCTTGTTGTTGTACTCTTCCTGATGCTGAACCAATTGCAACGGCATATTGGCCTTGATTTGTATAACCGGCAGTAGTACCTATAGCAACTGCTGAACCTGTTCCGCCTGAGTCACCACCTGCAATGGTTCTGCCACCTTGGTTATTCCAACCTGCTTTCCAACCTAGAGCAACACCGGCATCTATTTGACTTGTTTTACCTGCTTCGAGACCTACTGCAACTCCACCTGATTGTTGTGTAGTTGTACCAGCCATGTTACCTATTGCAATACTGTTTGCTTCACTAACGGCAAATGTTCCTGCACTTGGGCCAATACCAATACTGTTTGCATCAAACTTAACATGCCCTTGTGTAAAGTTAATTATTGTCGGTACTGTTGTTAATGATATCGCGCCGCTACTTATAGCTATTGCAGTTCCGGCACTAAAGTGAGCTCTAACATTACTTGCTGAATTATCTATATGAGTTTGTACTTCTGCGGCACTTGGTCCTGTAAATGTCAATACACCTGTGCTGTTATTGTATGCTAGTGAGCCATCGCCACCTGTATCAGTAACACTAATTGCCGCTCTGGCTAATGCATCAGTATATTGTGTAATTGTTGTTGCAATAGCGCCATTACTAAATGTAATACCTGTGCCTCCACTAAAGTCAGACATAAGTAACATGTTATTATTTGTTGAACCGTTGTTACTAAACATCCATCTATCTGATGTTTCGTTCCATCTTAATGTAACATTTGAACCTGCGCCTGTTCTGTCAACTTCTACTCTGGAAGCGTCTGCCGCCGAGCCGCCGCCAACATTTAAACTTAAAACCCTAGTTGTAATAAATGAATCTGTCTGTGTTGCAGAATTCAAATTACCAACAATAGTCATAGCACCTGTAACGTTTAAGTCACCTGTAATCTGTGAGTTTCCTGCAATATTTGAAATTACCGGATTTGTTAATGTTTTGTTTGTTAAAGTCTGAGAGCCTGTTAATGTTGTAACAGTATTATCAATATTAAATGTTCTCGAAGCGGCAATAGTACCACCTCCAGTTAAACCAGTTCCTGCTGTTAGTGTTACACCTGAGTGATCAATGTGCTCGTTTGCTACAAAACCACTTAAACTGTCATGCACTATATCTGCATCAGTTGTAGTTAGTGTATATGTATTGGCTCCATCGTTGTAAGTTTTTGTTATACCTGTTCCTGCAACAATTAATCCGTTAACTCTGTCGTCAACTGCTTCACTAAAATCTGTAATTTGTGTACTTGGTACTGCAATGTTTACGTCGGCCGAAGCAGTTAATTGTCCTTGTGCATTAACTGTAAATGTTGGTATTGCTGTTGCACTACCATAACTTGCTGGTGTAATTGATGCTATGTTTGTTACACTAATTGCGCCACTGTTATATGTAATTCCTGTGCTACCTGTTAAGTAGGCATCTATATCTGTTCTAGTATTTGCCTGAGTTGCAAATTTATTTGTTGAACCTTCGACAACGAGGTCTGAAGTAAATTCTGTGAAGTCAACTGCTATTGTGCCCGCTGTTAAACTTATACCAGTTCCACCACTAAAGTGAGCTCTTGTCTCTGTAGCACTTGGGCCTGTATATGTAAATACACCTGTTGAGTTATTATATGCAAATGATCCATCGCCGCCTGCATCTACATGACTTACTAAACCTCTAATATGGCTTCCTGAAATTGCTACATCTGCCGCCGCTGTTAATTGTCCATCTATATTTACTGTGAACGTTGGTATTGCTGTTGCACTACCATAACTTGCCGCTGATACGCCTGTATTATCTAGTGCGGCATTTAAAATAATATTT